>ENA-OPCE01000586-OPCE01000586.1-human-gut-metagenome-genome-assembly--contig:-NODE-586-length-29728-cov-5.154922_pt1 | contig 29728 bp, 37 predicted proteins | sample MGYA00241247_ERZ501474 | MGnify/ENA primary metagenome ERZ501474 (study PRJEB25962, sample SAMEA2042572) | human gut metagenome | biome: human gut; feature: human-associated habitat; material: faeces... | reverse complement strand
AACCCCGCCACTATGGCGGGGTTTTCGGTATACAAAAAACGGTGCGACCTTCACGGTCACGCCGTTTTTCTGCATACAAGGGTATATTCTGCAATCATGGATTATGATGACACGGGGTTCCAACCTCGTTCATACATCCAATATGTTTATAACAATGGCTGTGCGGTCATCCATGTATCCTTCGGGCATCATGTAGGCCATGGTCTGAGAAATTAAAGTATCGGCATCCATGGCGGCTAAGGCTGCATCAGACAGCGATGCGAGGAACGGGTCGATTCCGTCAGTACATAAAAGGACCCTGTCGCCTGCGGATAAAGGCAGTTCGCCCACGCGCAGAAACTCTGCGGCGGACGGCATGCCGTTCCATACGCCGTAGCCGCAGGGGTGGGAAGGATTGTTGCATATAACGGCGCGTATCTCGTCGGACGTAAACTCCTTGCGGCGGCGATGCACCTCTGCGGTTTGAGGTGTTGTAAAATACGATAGCGTTCCGTTTGAAATCAATATGCCGTTAGAATCTCCTATATATGCATAATGCAGCTTGTGTTCGGCAAAAAGCGCAAGCACGCCGACCGTGCCCGGGAGAAATGGGGAGGGGAAGCCTTCGTTGGCGGCGGCAACGGCCATGTTCCCGGCATATGCTGCCGCTTTAAGGCGGTCCGCCGGTGCGGCACCGTTTTTTTTCAAAAGTACGGCCTGCGCGGCATCGGCAAAGGCGTTGTCGGCACGGCAGGCGGGGCTGGGGTTGGGGTATATGCCGTTTTCTCTGTCGCGGCTTACACCGTCAAGTATCATGGCAAAACCTGATGCCTCGTCAAAGAAGAAAAGATCCTCGTTTGGCTTATCGGCATAACGGGTATTTTTTGCTGTGGCGCCTTTCATTGTTAAACGCATGGGGAAGCTCCTTTGCTGCAAAACTTCATATTATATATTCTATTACCATATTAGTGGTATAGCAAGCCCTATCGACGAATTAAGACGGAATTGTATACATAGAAACAATGTATTGACAAGACGGTGTTTATGTGCTTAAATATCATATAATTAAAGTGTTCTTATGCTTATTATCTGATATATATGTATGAATGTACATAATATATTACCGAACGGGTCCAAGGGACGGATCCAAACCTTATACATGAAACCGGGTGGAGGAAACATTGGTGAGTTATCCTCAACAGACTATGTTGAACAAATTTAAACAGTCATGGCCTAAAATGGCATTTGTTTGCGTGCTGGGGATCGTGGTTTCTTACGTTATCGGCAGGGGAAGGGAACAAACGGCTTTCGTATGCATAATAAATGCGATATTTTCGGCCGGAATGGCGCTTTTGCTCGTCGGCATAGCGCATCAGCTGACAAATATGCACATGTTTACAAGCCTTTCTTACGGCGTAAAGCTTCTTAAAATGATTTTCCGCAACGAACATAAATCGGCAGACGACTTGAAAGATGACTATATTGAATATCGCGACAGCCGCAAACATCATGATGACGTATCCTTATATATGCTATGTGCAGCAATACTCATTGCGATATCGGCGCTGCTTTCATTATTACATATGCTTTAAGGCAAACGAAACCCTAACAAACCTGACTTTAAATTTGAAGCCGATAATGGCTTCTGCAAAAAATAAAAGAACAAAAAAGGAGAGAAAACCGACATGAAGAAAACCATTGCACTGCTTCTGGCCATGATATTCGTAATTGGCCTGCTGGCTGCATGCACTCCCTCCAACACCGCGCAGGATCCTGTGCAGACCGACGACCCCAACGCCGGCACACCTGCGGGAACCACTACCCCGACTGAGGCTCCTGCAGTAGAGCCCGCGGCTGATGGTAAGAAGGTCTATTATTCCGTGCTCAGCTCCGACCATTCGAGCCTCAACTTCCTTGACAATGTCGATAGCCCCGTTGGCAACGTTGCCACCTATTGCATGAGCTATCTGTATCGTCAGTATCCCAACGAAGAAGGCAACGGATACATCTGGATCTGCGACATTGCCGCTGAAGAGCCCATTCAGATCGACGATTACAACTGGCAGATAAAGATCCGTGAGGATGCAAAGTGGAACAATGGCGATCCCATCAATGCGGACACCTTTATGTTCACCTTTAAGCAGCAGCTTGACCCCGTGATGATGCCCCGTATGAGCACCTTCCTGGCCAGCAACGCAATCACCATCGTGAATGCCGAGCAGTATTCCATGCAGAATTCCGAAGGCGGCATACCCACCGATTGGGAAGACGTCGGTATAAAGAAGATCGATGATTACACCATTCAGATAACCACCGTTGACGTAAACACCGCTACTCAGGTTATGAACCACTTCTTCAACAGGAACAACGTACCCTGCTACGAACCCCTGTGGAACGAATGCCTCAGCGCCGACGGCCTGACCACTTCCTACGGTTCCGACCTTGACCACTTCATGGGCTGCGGTCCTTACATCTTCTCTGATTGGACCTATGACTCCGTGCAGACCTATGTTAAGAACCCCGACCATTGGCTGGCTGATTACTTCAACTATGACGAGGTACAGTATCGCGTAGTTCCCGAGCAGAATGCCCGCGTTGAGCTTTGGGAGCAGGGGCAGCTGGATATATTCGCGCCCAACTCCGATACCCTCGAAACCTACATCGACGATCCGCGCCTTGTGGAATACGGCTCCAACTCTGTGTTCCATCTGGACATCAACTGCAAGAACCCCAATAACCCCATCAGCGGCAGCGACAACTACCGCAAGGCTATCTATCACGCCATCGACCGCGAGACCATAGCCAAGAACCTGTTTGGCCATATGGAACCCGCCGGTTGGTACGTAAGCGCCCAGGCCGGTATACTCAGCGAGGGTGCTCGCATCTACCGCGAATCCACGTACGGCAAGGCCGTGGAAGAAATGGTTGCCTCCTGGAGCGCAGAAGGCCACACCACCGGCTACAACCCCGAGCTTGCGCTTGATTACCTGAACAAGGCCTATGAAGAGTGCGGCGTTCCCGCTGACACCGTTATCAACATCATCATTGCTTACGATCCCAGCGAGGTACACTGGAACAAGACCGCTCAGTTCCTTCAGGAGGAGTTCCCCAAGGTCTTTAACAACCGCGTGACCGTGGAAATAAAGAACTACAGCGGCATCTCCACCACCGAGTACAAGAAGCAGGGCGACGACGGTTGGGATCTTTCCCCCAACGATTGGGCCCGTGCCGTTGCGCGTACCTATCCTTACGAAGGCTTCTACTACTTCACCAGCGGTTATTCCGGAGCGCCCAACAACTACTTCAACGACGAGTTTGACGCCCAGTTCGCATATTGCCGCGAAATCCAGAACGGCGATTACGAGACCCTGCTGCAGGAAACTCAGAAGCTTGAGGAGATCTACCTTGAGCATGTGGTGCAGTGTCCCGTTGTACAGGATGTTGTTTACGAGCTCCATTCCGACCGTCTGGTTCTGCCCGTTTACACCTATATTCCCGGCTTCGGTTGGGGCGAACCTTACGGCGATATCGTCACCGACTAAGCGCCTGAACAGCCGAACGTTAACTTAACACACATCTTCCGGGGGCATGCTACCTAATGTGGCGGCATGCCCCCGATTCGGATAATAGCGAAAGCTTTATCCGGGGAAGTCCCATGCAGTTAGGAGAATCCTATGTTTAGATACATTATGTCCCGCATCGCTGCAATGCTCATCACGCTTTTCCTTATCATGTCGCTTTCTTTTATCGTGGTGCGCCTGATGCCGATGTCGCTTTTTGAAAATCCGGAGGTGCCGCTTGAAATCCAGAAACAGCTGGAAGACAAGTTTCATCTCAACGATCCTTTGCCGGTTCAGTATTTTTATTTTATTTCGGATATAGTTGCCGGGCTTGATTTCGGTGTTTCCGTAAAGCTTCGTCCCGGTCTGCCGGTATTCGGCATATTGATCAACCGACTTCCGCCCACGATTTTGGTCAATTTCCTGTCTCTTTTCATATCAATACCGTTGGGGCTTATTGCCGGAACGGTAGCCGCGCTTAAGCGCAACACATGGGTGGACCACGTGATATCATTCTTCGTGGTAATATTCATATCAGTACCGTCGTTTGTTTTTGCATCGGCCCTTCAGTATTTCTTAGCATTTAAGCTGGAATGGTTCCCGACACTTTACGACACGAACGCCGCCACGCTTGCGCAGCAGCTCCACTCTTTGGTGCTGCCCATCATTGCGCTGGCTCTCAGCCCTATAGCTACAATAGCAAGGTATCTGCGCGGTGAACTGATAGAAAATATTTCTTCGGAATATCTGCTGCTTGCGCGCACCAAGGGCCTGACCAAGGTCCAATCCATAGTGCGCCATGCCTTCCGTAATTCGCTTATTCCCATTTCCAATACCCTTATCGCAATGATAACGGGCATAATGGGTGGTTCTCTTGTTATAGAAAACATCTTCGCAATACCAGGGCAGGGCGGCTTGACGGTAAAATCCATCATGGCCGGCGACCATTTCCTTACCGTTGCATGCCTGATATTCTATTCGGTGACGTCATTGGTCACCATATTGCTGGTGGATCTGTCCTACGGCCTGATCGATCCTCGTGTGCGCGTGGGAGGTAAGAAAGCATGATTTATGATAGAAATAATCTGCCGGATGACATTAAAAATTTGCCCGATGCCGATTTTGAACCCTTGCATCAGGAAGATATAAAGGACGAAAAGTTTAAAACTAAACCCGTCGGCTTCTTCAAGGATGCAATGATAAGGCTTAGCAAGAACAGAGTATCCATGATCTCCGGCGCAATAATACTGTTGATCGTGTTGATGGCCATAATAGTGCCTAATATCACAGGGTATTCCTATACTGAGCAGAATGTTGCGCAGCAAAATCTGCCCCCCAAAATACCCGGGCTTGAAAAGCTTGGCATATTCGATGGTTCCCGCGTGCTTACAGACCGCCGCAAGGATAAGCTTGACGATACCGACAGATATCCTGAAGGCTGCATTATCGAGATTTTTAACGAGCATGACGTTAAGAACGTTACCATGTGCGACGTAAAGGTTGACTATTATAAGTACAGCGGCGTGGCAGACGGCGAATATCATTGGCTCGGCACGGACTATTTGGGACGCGACTTGCTTACAAGACTTTTCCGCGGCGCGCGCATATCGCTTATAATCGCCGCGGTATCCGTTGCGGTAAACCTTGTGATAGGCGTTGTATACGGCGCTATATCCGGCTATTGCGGAGGCAAGATAGATATATTCCTTACGCATTTGGCAGAGGTTTTGGACGGCATGCCGTACGTGGTCGTTACCATTCTGTTCATGTTGGTGTTCGGCGCAGGTATGTTCTCCATAATACTTGCAATGACGGTAACGGGCTGGATAGGCACATCTCGCCTTATCCGCGCCCAGTTCTATCGCTTCAAGGGCCGTGAATACGTGCTGGCTGCCCGCACAATGGGCGTGCCGGACAAGACGCTTATATTCCGCCACATTCTGCCCAACTGCGTAGGCCCCCTGATCATTCGTGCCATGATCGCCGTTCCCGGCGCCATTTTCTCGGAAGCGTTTCTGGCCTATATCGGTCTTGGCATAGCGCCTCCGGAGCCTTCCATAGGCATTCTGCTTTCCAACGGACAGAGCGTGCTGCTGCAGTATCCGTATCAGGTCATATTCCCGGCCGTATTGATTTCGCTGCTGATGGTTGCATTCAACCTGTTCGCTAATGGTCTTAGGGACGCCCTTGACCCGACAAAACGCGGAGAGGAATAAAGCTATGGGTAATGAATATATGAACAAAGAAGTAATTCTCAGCGTGAAGGACCTTCGCATCAACTTCCGCGCTTACGGCGGATTGGTGCAGGCTGTGCGCGGCATAGATTTCAACCTTCACAGGGGCGAAACGCTGGCGATAGTCGGCGAGTCCGGTTCGGGCAAATCCGTCAGCATCAAGGCCATTATGGGTATATTGGCGAACAACGCCATAATAGAATCCGGCGAGATTCTTTATGACGGAATGGACCTTACAAAGGTGCATGAGGATGAATTCCACCGCATCCGCGGCAAGAGGATAGGCCTCATATTCCAGGATCCGCTGTCCGCATTGAACCCCATAATGAAAATAGGCCACCAGATAACGGAGGTGCTGCGGCTTAACGACAAGATGAACAAGCACGACGCCCGCGTAAAGGCGCTTGAGCTTATGAAAGCCGTTGGTATCCCTGATGCGGAGCGCCGCTTTGAGCAGTATCCGTTCCAGTTCTCCGGCGGTATGCGCCAGCGTATAGTTATAGCTATTGCGCTTGCCGGCAATCCGGAAATACTGATTTGTGACGAGCCCACCACCGCGCTGGACGTTACGGTTCAGGCAAAGATACTGGAGCTTATTAACAATATCAAGAAGGAGCGCAACCTGTCCGTTATATTCATAACTCACGATTTGGGCGTTGTGGCAAATATGGCGGACCGCGTGAACGTTATGTATGCGGGCAAGATAGTGGAAACGGGCACCAGCGAGGAGATATTCTTCGAACCTGCCCATCCGTACACATGGGCGCTGCTCAGCTCCATGCCGGATCTTCATACCAAGGAACGCCTTTTGGCGATTCCCGGTACGCCGCCAAACATGATATTCCCGCCCAAGGGCGATGCTTTTGCCGCCAGAAATCAGTTCGCCATGCGAATCGATTATGAGCAGGAGCCGCCTATGTTCAGAATAAGCGATACACATGCTGCGGCAACATGGCTGCTGCATCCCAAGGCCAAGGCAAACGGCATAGAGATGCCCGAAGTGCTTAGGGCCAGAATAGAAAGAATGAAAGGGAGTGGAGTGCAAAATGGCTGAAAACGAATATATTCTTGAAGTAAAAAACCTTTGTCAGCACTTCAGCTCCGGTCACGGCAAAAACAAAATGGTCGTCAAGGCTGTTGATGACGTAAGCTTTGCCGTGCGCAGGGCGGAAACCTTTGGCCTGGTGGGCGAATCCGGCTGCGGAAAAACCACAACGGGCCGCACCATAATCCGTCTGTATGATCCCACGGGCGGCGAGGTTCTGTTTGACGGCAGGGATATCTCCGGCAAGATGACAAAAAATTTGCGGAGCTATCTTACATCGAATATCTCCATGATATTCCAGGACCCCATAGAATCACTTAACCCAAAGATGACCATAGAGGAAATCGTGGGCGAAGGTCTTAAGGTGCGCGGACAGAAGGATCGCGATGAAATTCACCGTCAGGTGGTTGAGATGCTGGAAAAGGTTGGTCTTGTGGAAGAACACGCCACCCGCTATCCGCACGAATTTTCGGGTGGTCAGCGCCAGCGCATAGGCATAGCCCGCGCGATAATCACCAAACCAAAGCTTGTAATTGCAGACGAGCCTGTTTCCGCGCTGGACGTTTCCGTGCAGGCGCAGGTTATAAATCTGCTGAACGATTTGAAGGACGAGATGGGTCTCAGCATACTTTTCATAGCCCATAACCTTTCCGTTGTCAAGTATTTCTCCGACCGTATCGGCGTTATGTACTATGGCCATCTGGTTGAGGTTGCAAATGGCGACGACCTGTATAAGAACCCGCTGCATCCGTATACAAAGGCTCTGCTTTCCGCAATACCCGAACCCAATCCCATTACGGAGCGCACGCGCAAGCGCGTGGATTACGATCCTGAGAGGGACCATGATTATTCCGTTGAGAAGCCCTCGATGGTGGAGGTTGAGCCGGAGCACTTCGTATATTGCTCCCCGTCCGAGCTTGAAGCATACCGCAAGCAGCTCAAGGACTAAAACCAATATACGCATAAAATCATCATAACAATAAAAGGCCGTTATCAATGCGATAGCGGCCTTTTGATTTTAACTATCTATCCAACTTGACTCGGAAATCTTGATGCCACTGGGGAAATCACGGTTTTTAGTCGCTCTATTTTTCGTGAAGTTCGCAAAAAAAGACTCGAAATCTTTGACTCTCTTAATTATCGTATTTGCCCTGTTCCAAGAAAATTGTTATCTCACACGGGACTTTTGCTTCTTCTGTCCAGTACTCATGCATTCTGGATAGGCACTCTTCAAAGTGGCGTTTTTCATCCGACGGATGTTTGGTCAGGCGAAACATTCTATCATAATTGTCAATTACTATGGCGATAGAAGAAAACATTAACCAATCCAAATCGCAAGCACATTCGTCCCATGCGTTCCAGTTTTCTCCGAAGTAGTTCGGAAATTGAAATGCGGCAGAATACTCTTTGAAAAAATCGCAGACGTCTCCGCATCTTGCACCCCTGATATAAGTGGAATATCTTCCCTCAATATGGCTGTTGGCATAGAACTCAGAGTAAGCATCATCTGACGTGCCGTGCTTTTTCGTTATCATTATTCAACACTCCTTTTATTTAGGTAGAATGAACATACTATAATAACCTTGTATTATGAGCATCCAATAACCGTTCGGCCTTTATACTTGGATACTGCACGTAGATTGAGTTTCTATGCCAGCGATTTGATATGCTCCTTCGCTTTTGCATAGTACTTTTGGAACCGCTCGGAGCCTGTCTCGTTGTACTTCACGCCAAGCATAATCCATTCGCAATACTCATAGAGCAGAAAATAATCCAGCGTCCTGCGGTAATCATTGTAGTCGATGCCATTTTCTTTTAACAAATGCTCAAAGTAATATTCTATGGCATAGTCTTTGTCTGCCTGCGTCATATAGAAAAAGGCCGATTCGTCTTCTTCGCCGTGGGCAATAAGGCGGGCAAGCGATGTCGGATAGGGCAGTATTGCGGCATATTCCCAATCGATTATAGTTGCATGACCGTTTGCACACAGTACATTAAACGGCAAAAGATCGTCATGGCATAGCGTCCGCGGGACGATTGAATACAGCTTCAGATACTCTGCATAGGCATGCTCTAAAGCCGCATCATTCAAATACTTGCCCCGGTTTTGCTGCCTCGGCAGGCTTGCCTCAAAAGAGAGACCGGCAGCTTGACATTCACGTCTTTCCCAATACATATTCTGTAAATAAATCAAGGCGTCAAGAACCGCAGTCAGCGATTCGCGGTCGCACTTCCGCAGGTCGTGTCCTTCTATGTATTCCATAAGCAAAAACAGTTCGCCGCAATAGTTAAGGCTTTTGTAAAGGTGCGGAACAGCGCGCTCGGCAGACACCAAAAAAGTATTGTAAACAGACAGTTCTTGCTCGCTTGCCTTTTTCAGAACGTATGCGGTATTGCCGTCGTTTATTTTCCATACGGCGTAATTCGTGCCGTCCTCCGCGCTTTTGAACGGCGTTGCCTCAGCCTGTTCGCTGAGGCACATTTGTGCAAGTATTTCTTTTATGTTCATAATAGGCCCGTTCCTTCCTGCCGATGATTATCCTACATAAACTTATAATACCACATGCAGCTCTTCGCGTCCATTTGACAATAAAAAAGCTGATAAATGTGAGGAGCACTGAGAACGACTGGTTATAGCGATGCTTCTACGGATGAGAATGACTTTTTCTTGACAACCTATCGGTCGGTAGGTATAATCTTAGCGGTATTATTTCATGCAGGAGGGCAGCAGAATGGTTGAGCAGGGCAGCACCAAGAAAGCGATTTTGGACAAGGCATTGGATTTATTCTCAGTGCAGGGATATGAAGCCACTTCCATTGCGCAGATAGCAAACGCGGTGGGCATACGTAAGGCATCCATGTACAGCCACTTTAAAAGCAAGCAGGAAATACTGGATGCACTTGTGCGGCATAGCTTAGAGCAGTATGAAAAACGCTCCATATTTGCGCGGGCGAATTGGGACGATCCTGCCTTTACAAAGGATAAGCAGGACGTTACGCCGGACGCAGCGCTGCAGATGGTTCTTGGACATGTGCGCTATATTTTGCATGACCCGCAAATAAGTAAATCCCGCAAAATGCTGACGATAGAGCAGTTCCAAAACGCTGAGCTGAGCGCGCTGCAAACAAAGCAAAATTATGCTGATGTGGTGCGCTATTTTACGGGGCTTGTGAAATTCCTGATTAAGAACGGGAGACTTATTGATGACGATCCAGAGATAATGGCGGCGCAGCTATGCCTGCCCATATCGGTTTGGATAAACCTTTGCGACCGCGAGCCGGAACGCGAGGATGAAGTGGTTGGGCTGATAGAGCGGCATATAAAGCAGTTTTATAAGGTGTATGGCGTGCCTCGGGAAGATTGAGGGGGATAAATGCATGAAATACGGCTGGCTTGATGAATATTTGCTGGCGAAAAAAGGCGTTAGGAAGGACTTTAAAGCGGAGTGGAACTGGCTGCGGTACATGGTTGGCGATAAAATGTTTGCCGCGGTGTGCTACGATGATAATAACGACCAGCCGTTGGTATCAGGATTTGGATGTATGTAAGCAGGTGGACAATAGGGACAAGCCATACGATACGGAACTGCTGCACAGCATGTATGATTATCTCTGCGCACATGGCGATTGCTATTATATAGAATACAACGGTGTGCTGGTAGGGGATGTTTCCCTGCGGGACAGCGGGGGAAATAGCCATTGTGATTTGCAAAGAATACCAGAACAAGCATATCGGCCGGCGCTGCGTTATTGATATGCTGAAGCTTGCAAAGGAAAAGGAAATGGCGAAGGTTACGGCAAATATCTATTCCTTTAATGCGCAAAGCCGCCGCATGTTCCTGTCAGTAGGATTTAGGCAGACTGATGAGGAATGGTATGAATATGCGCTTTAGGAAGCGGGAATAGAGGCCGATTGAGCGCGAGTTGCTTTTATTTTGACCGTTTGGCTACCGAACGATAGGTTACTGCGGAATGAGGAGGATAATATGAAAAAACGCACGGCAAAGCGTGCTTTGAAGTGGATAGGCATAACGATAGGGGTATTGCTGATTATTATTGCCGCCGGAGCGGCGGTGATGTTCGGGCCGTTCGTAAAGGCTGCAAACAGCATAGAAAAACTTGAAGATGGGCTTTATGCAATGGAGTTTGCGGGGGACTACGGGTTTGATGATTTCCTTGCTAATGGCGGCGCCGCAAGCGACGGCGAAGTTGCGGAATATTTGGTTTCGTTCCTGTCGCATGGCTTTTACAAGGCGGATGGAAATGTGACGACTGGAAGTTTCGGCTGCTCCACGATATATACGCAGGATGAAAACGGCACTTACTTCTTTGGACGCAACTATGACTGGGCAGAATGTGAAACCATGATAGTGCATACCAAGCCCGAAAGCGGATATGAGTCGGTATCTACCTGCTGCCTAGATTTTTAGGTTTTGGCGATAAGTATGCGCCGGACGGATCGATGACGGAACGGATGCAGAGCATAACGGCGATTTATGTTCCGCTGGACGGCATGAATGCCAAAGGGCTTGTTGTGGCCGACTTGACGGCGGGGGATGACGAGGAAACGTACCAGCGGACAGGCAAGGTGAACCTGACCACCACCACGGCCATTCGCCTGCTGCTGGATAAAGCGGCAGACGTGGACGAAGCCGTTGCGCTGCTGAAGCAGTATGATATGAATTCATCCATAGGCATTTCTCATCATCTGTCCATTGCGGATGCGCACGGCAAAAGCATTGTTGTGGAGTATGTTAACGGAGAAATGCTGGTTAGCGAAACAAAAGTGGTCACAAACCATTATCTTACCGACTGCGAAAAGAGGGGCGTTGGCTCGGCGCAGCCGCTGCGCGGATTTTTATTTTGCGGAGAACTATGACCATGAATATAGGCTGATACTGCTGGGGAAAAACGGTTTTTTGAAGCGGTAAACGGGGGCGCATCGGTGCTCGGATTAAACAAACATCAGATTAGGGAGATTTATATTATGAAAAACAGCGCGCTGGTCGTGATAGACCTTCAAAATGACATCACAAAAAACTATAGAGAAATCATAGAAAAAGTCAACAAGGCTATTGACTGGGCAGTTGAAAAAGGAATGTGGGTAATTTATATACAGCATAACAACCTGTCTGCCGGAACAAGAACATTCAAGCCGGGCACACATGGCGCGGAGCTGGTGCCGGAGATGAAAGTAGTATCCGAACATATCTTCACTAAGTCAAAAAGCAACGCGCTTACAAGCGATGCTTTTACCGCTTTCATTCAGGAACGTGGCATTACCGGGTTTTATATTGCCGGCGCCGACGCCACGGCCTGCATCAAATCCACCTGCTTCAATATGGCGAAAATCGGATATACGGTTCATGTGCTGTCGGACTGCATCACAAGCTATGACAAAAAGAAGCTGCCGGAAATGCTGGCGTATTATGCAAGCAAGGGCTGCTCCGTAACAACACTTCAGGAATTCGTTGAGGGAATAGGTATCGGGAGGTAATGCCATGCCAATGTGGAATCCGTGGCGCGGCTACAAAATGAAAGCGGGGCTTGTGTATCTTGGCTTTTCCACTTTCGCCAATGCGGAACGTACTTTATTAAGGATGGCAGGCAGTATAAGCTTCAAACAAAGGACTTGTGTGCTCAGGCGCGGGAGGCGGGCATAGACTATAAGCCCGCGCGGGAATAGACGGTGAAGTCGCTTGCAAAAGGCTGCCGATTACGGCGATAAGTGTGTTGAGGTATTATAATACAGGAGGAGATAAAATGAAAAAGTTATATGAGAAAAACGAGCTGACATTTGCAATTGTATGGATAGTTATTTATTGTGTTTTGCAGTCCCTGGCGAATCCGCTGAACGAAATAATAGGAATCGAATACTCCGCAAGCGCAGTTTTCTGCATATTGCAGACGATCGTTCTTCTCGGCTTTATACGAAAGAACGGATTGCAGAAGCGCTATGGGCTTTGCAGATCGCAGGTTCCTGCATGGCGGTTCCTTTACTATGTGCCGCTTTTGGTATTGGCGTCGGGAAATCTTTGGAACGGTTTTGCCGTAAACTATTCGCCTACAGAAACGGTTTGCCGCATCGTGTGCATGTTCTGCGTTGGATTTTTGGAGGAAGTGATTTTCAGGGGGCTTCTGTTTGCTTCTATTGCAAAGGATAATGTGAAATCCGCAATAATTATTTCAAGCGTAACTTTCGGCATAGGGCACATTATCAACCTTTTCAACGGCAGCGGCATGGGCTTGGCAAGCAATTTGTGCCAGATTGTATTTGCGGTTGCGGTAGGCTTTATGCTTGTAACTATTTTTTATCGCGGCGGAAGCATGCTTCCCTGCATCATCGTTCACTCTGCTATTAACACGCTTGATACGTTTGCTAATGATGCTGATGTCGCCATGCAAGGGCAGCTGATCCATATAGCCGTTCTGATAGCTATAACAGTCGCATATACGCTGATTCTTATAAAAACGCTTCCGAAGAAGCAATTGGCAAATGCTGCGGAGAACAAGTGAAGCACCGTGAAAGAAGCTAAGGTTGTTCGGAATCCGATAAATACTTTCAGAATGACCAAGAAATTGATTTGATTAAAGAAAGGAACGAAATACAAATGGAACACACAAACTTTGAAATAGTCCGCGCACAGGCGGAGGATGCGGCTGCGCTGCTGGATTATCTGAAAATAGTGGGTGGGGAGACGGACAATCTCAGCTTCGGCGCGGAGGGCGTGCCGCTTGATGTTGAAGCAGAGAAAGCGTATCTTGGTGTGCAGGCGCAGTCGCAAGACAATATTCAGCTGCTTGCCAAGGCGAACGGGGAGATAATAGGCACCGCCAGTCTTAACCGCAAGCAAAGACGCATGGGACACCGCGCGGAGTTCGGGATAAGCCTGAAAAAGGCATGGTGGGGTTGCGGCGCTGCGTTCGCCCTTATGGAGCGCATACTTGCTTTTGCAAGGGAAAACGAAGTGGAACAGGTCAATCTTGAGGTGCGCAGCGATAATAAGCGCGCCATAGCGCTGTATGAAAGGTTCGGCTTTCGCAAGCTATGCACATTTCCGGGCTTTTTCAAAATTAATGGTGAACTGATAGATTTTGACTTCATGAATCTATCCATTTGCCCCGGCGAAAACGAAATACACTAAATGCGGCGTAAGGAGGGATATATATGAACAAACTGATTGGCTGCTGCGGGCTGGACTGCGAAAAGTGCGACGCCAGAATAGCAACGATAGCAAACGACAATGCCTTGCGCGAAAAAACCGCCGCCCTGTGGACAAAGCTGAACGGCGTAACGATAACGCCTGAAATGATAAACTGTACCGGCTGCCGCATAGAGGGCGCAAAAACGCCGTTCTGCGACAAGTTATGCCCAGTACATAACTGCGTTAGGGAGAAGGGAATGGATACCTGCGCCGATTGCCCGGAGATGGACGGATGCAGCACACTTGGGCACATTGCCGCAAACAATCCGGCGGTGCTTGAAAGGCTAAAGCGGCTTCATGAGTCGAAATAAGGAGGATATAACCATGTCAAAACGGGCGAGACAATATATAGGGATACTGGCGGCAGTTGTCGTGTATTATCTTGTTCACGAAGGGGCGCATCTTTTGTATGCGCTTTTCGCGGGCGTGTTTAAGCAAATCAACTTCATGGGCATAGGCGTGCAGATAGATGTTTATGCCGGGCGCATGAGCGAAGCACAGCTTGGCGCATTCTGCCTTGCTGGTGCTGTGGCAACGTTCTGTGGCGGATATGCTTTGGTCGCACTTGCGGGCAAAATATGCTGCGCAAAGAGCAAACTGCTCCGCGCAACGCTTTACTATATAACGATTGCATTTTTACTGCTTGATCCGCTGTATCTCAGCATTCTCTGCGGCTTCTTCGGCGGAGGGGACATGAACGGCATAGCTCTTCTTTGCCCGGAGTGGGCGGCAAGGTGCCTTTTCGGCGTGCTGCTCATTGCAAACGTACTGGTGTTCTGGAAACGTGTGCTGCCGGTATATAAAAAGTCATTTGCCGACTGAAATCATACTATGTTTCTCTGCGGAAATCCTTGGTATAGCAGTAATCATTTGCAAACAGTCCATTCACATATAGAGGCAGATATCCATCATCTGTGTGGAAAAACCAATAGGTTTTCTTGCCGATACTGTCTACATATTCCAAACTTGTTCCGCTGTCATGCTCACCGAAGGCGGTTACGGTTTCATAAATATTTGCGCAATCGGACGTATCACACACCATCCAGTAAGTTTCATCTATCAGCGGATGCGATAGATAGTAAACGGAATACTCATCATCCCAATAATCATCCGCATGGCAAAATGAATATAATACATCAGATGTGATGTACCACTTTTGCTTCTTATTAATTAGCAAATGTGGTGTAATAGCCCCATTGACATTGCTTTCTATAATTAGGACGGAAGATTCGCCGCTTATCTGCGTGATGCTGTTAGCGCTGTTTGTGCCGCTTATATATGAATAGGCGGCATACTCACTGCTGAACCCAACAAGCAAAGACTCCGGAGGAAATATAATAGTTAGCCATGAAAGTGTGGCTAAAACTGCATATGCGATGATAATGCTGCGTATCTGCTTTTTGCCACGAAAAAGCCATACGAGCAATATAGCTATGATGCATGCAAAGATTATGATGCTTCTTATAGCGTTAAACATTTTCTCCCAACCTGCCCGAACTAATACGCATCAATGCTTATGTCTGCATCCAAGTAATTTATAAGCCGCATGGCTTCTCCTTCAAAAATCAACGAAGGGTATCTGCCGTAGTGATAAAACGTTATATCTATCAGCGGTTGTGCACCGTATTTTTGCGCTATCTTCTTTAGCTCATCTGCAACGGGGCGAATATCAGACAAAACTATGCTTAGTCCGTCCGAAACTTCCCAAGACTGAACATAAGCGGTCTTACTCAATTCGCACATGAAACCGTTTTCGATGGGAACAACAGTTAGTGGGTTGGCAAGAACAGAGGATAAATCCGCAAGCAAGTCATCCTGCTTTTCTGGGAATGCATTGATCAACTCAAAACAGCATTTTATTTCAGGTGTTTTGCTATCGTTTGTTGTTCCACTCATAACGCTAAATCCTTAACAAGCTTTTATGAGTACAATATACCACACACTTCCTGCCTTCGTCCATATAAAACGTAGCCTTTTATGCAATATCAGCACATATACAAAATGCAGCATCGCTACGGAGTGGCGCGTATCTGCCGCATTGACAAATGCGGCGGTGCTAAGCTATCATAAAATTAAGCATCATACGACTGGCATAGCGAAAGAACAGGAGGGGACACGATGCCGCTGCAGATAGTAAGAAACGATATTACGAAAATGAACGTGGACGCCATTGTTAACGCCGCTAACACAACCCTGCTTGGCGGCGGGGGCGTTGACGGCTGCATACACCGCGCGGCTGGGCCGAAGCTGCTTAAAGAATGCATAACGCTGCACGGCTGCATGACGGGTAGCGCAAAGGTGACGCGTGGCTATGACCTGCCATGCAAATACGTTATTCATGCCGTAGGCCCGCGCTGGAAGGATGGAATGCACGGTGAGCGGGAGCAGCTTGTATCCTGCTATAAAACCTCGCTTGCGCTGGCCAAAGAGCGCGGCTGCGCATCGGTTGCGTTCCCGCTGATATCATCCGGAATATACGGCTATCCAAAGGATCAGGCGCTAAGGGTTGCGGTGGACACTATAAGCGAATATCTGCTTGAAAACGACATGACGGTTTATATTGTCGTTTTCGATAAAAGTGCATACCAAATTGGCAATAAGCTCTTTGCGGACATCGCTGCTTATATAGACGATAAATACGTTGATGCGCATACGGATGATGCGGCGGAGCGCCTGCGCAGGCTGAGCATGCCCGAATTGAGCGAGTCCGTCTTTTCCATGCCGAAGATGGCGACAATGCCTGCCACGCTTGACGAAGCGCTGGGGCAAATGGACGAAAGCTTTTCCGAAATGCTGCTGCGCAAAATAGACGAACGCGGCATGACGGACGCGCAATGCTATAAGAAAGCGAACATAGACCGCAAGCTGTTTTCGAAGATACGTGCGGACAGGCTGTATAAGCCGTCAAAACCGACCGCGATAGCGTTTTGCATAGCGCTTGAACTTCCCCTCTTGATGAGATGCGTGAAATGCTCATGAAGGCCGGATTTGCCCTGTCACATTCAAATAAGTTCGATATAATAGTTGAATACTTCGTGGAGCGCGGCAACTACAACGTGTTTGAAATAAACGAAGCGCTGTTCGCGTTTGACCAAAGCCTGATAGGGGCGTAGTGGCAGGAAAGGAGTAAATATGATGACGAACTACAAGGCAAAAGACTATAGGGTATTTGAAATGTTCAGCGAACAATGGGCACTTGTTACGGCGGGAACCATGGAACGCTTCAATAGCTGCACATTGGGCTGGGGCAGCCTTGGCAACATATGGGGACACGACGGCAAAACATGCCCTATCGTAACGGTATATGTGCATCCTGCGCGCTATACGAGCGAGTTTCTTACCGAAAACGATACGTTCACCGTAAGCTTTTATCCGGAATCCTGCCGCAATGCGCTCCGCTATATGGGCTCGCATTCGGGCAGGGATGGCGATAAGGCTGCCGCGGCGGGGCTTACTCCTGCCGCAATGGGAAACAGCGTAACGTATGAGGAAGCGAATTTGACTTTCCTGTGTAAAAAGCTGTATCAGCACCAGTTTGCCAAGGAAAATATCGCGCCGGAGATACAGCAATATTATGCTTCCGCGCCAAAAGCGTTTCCGGATTTCAACGGCGGTTGGCAGCCGCATATTATGTTTATTGGAGAAATAATAGACGTGGACGATAAGCGATAGAAGCTATTTGTCGCCTGCCAAGCGACCATGCCAAACGAATATTGATGTAAGATATGACTGCAAGGTGAGGGAACGAACCGAGCAGCCATATTTTTTACGCGGAGGGAAAGAAAATGAAAAAGAACCTGACGGAGATAGTATTCATACTCGATCGCAGCGGCTCCATGAGCGGGCTGGAAGCGGATACGATAGGCGGCTTCAACTCAATGATAGAAAAGCAGAAGAAAGAGGCGGGGGAGGCGCTGATATCGACCGTGCTGTTCGATAACTTCAGCGAGGTAATTCACGATCGCATACCCGTTGGCCGCGTGGAGCCGATGACGGACAGGGAATACTATGTGTGCGGCTGCACGGCACTGCTGGACGCGATAGGCGGCGCGATACACCACATAGGCAATATACATAAGTACGCGCGGGAGGAGGACGTGCCGGAGCATACTCTGTTCGTAATAACTACGGACGGAATGGAGAACGCCAGCCGCCGTTACGACAGCGAAACCGTGAAGAAGATGATAGAGCGGCAGAAGGCGAAATACGGCTGGGAGTTCCTGTTCTTGGGCGCGAACATAGACGCCGTTGAAACGGCAAGCCGCTTCGGCATAGGCGCGGACAGGTCCGTGAATTACCACAGCGACCATCAGGGAACGCAGCTGAACTACGAAGTGCTGAGCGAAGCCGTATCCACCGTGCGTTGCAGCGCAGCGCTCGGCACGGAGTGGAAAAAGCGCATAGATGAGGACTACAAAACAAGAAAGTACACGACAGATAAAAGGTGATGCCGACATCAGAGTAAATCAAAAGCCGGAAGCATTGCTTCCGGCTTTAACTGGCTCCCCCTGTTGGACTCGAACCAACGACACTGCGGTTAACAGCCGCATGCTCTACCGACTGAGCTAAGGAGGAACGGAACGAGTGTTATTATAGCGCGTGATTCCGTATTTGGCAACCCCTTTTTTCAAAAAAAGTTAAAATTTTTTTGAAAGGGTCGATTTATACAGACAAACAGGCACTTTTTTATAAATACAATATCCCGACATATGCTGCCGGGATATTGCCGCGCCCATTCGACCTTCCGCATTTTTTTGTTTGCGGCCTGTGAGCTTATGATACTATTTCCGCGGCCCTTGATCAAGCACTTCGCCAAAGGCGGTGCTTTTTCGGCAAAAATAGAGCAACTTAATGCTGCCGCCATTTAGGCAGTATGCCCATGGCCTTCAACGCATCGTATACCTTTGGATTGGGCAGCCCTATTACCGTGAAGTAGCAGCCGTCTATCTTTTCTACCAGCACCGTCGCCGGCCCCTGTATGCCGTATGCGCCGGCTTTGTCCATAGGCTCGCCTGTGGCTATATAGTCGCGTATTTCGTCCGGCTCGAGCGTTTTGAACGTGACTTCGGCCTTGTCATAGAATATGGTTTCCTTGTCACCGGCTATTATGGCAACGCCCGTGAACACGGTGTGCGTGCGGCCGCTGAGCGTGGACAGTATGTGGAAAGCATCTTCTTCATCACGCGGTTTGCCCAAAATTTCGCCGTCAAGGTAAACTATTGTGTCGGAGCCGAGCACGCAGCAGCCCGGGTTTTCCTCCGCAACGGCTGCGGCCTTTATCCGCGCAAGGCGGCTTACGTATTCACCCGGCGCGCAATGGCTTATGTTTTCTTCGGCCCGGCTTGGCTTAACGGTAAAGTCATACCCCATAAGGGTAAGCATTTCCCTGCGCCGTGGGGAAGCGGATGCAAGTATAAGTTCCATCTTTTCCTCCTTTAATCGGATAGCTGCTGGAAGCCAAGCCCGTATGCCGTGTCGTAAGGGCAAAGCAGCACCAGTGCGGATTTATCCACGCTGTATGCTATGCCGCGGATGTGGCAGGCCTCCGCGCGGGAACAGGCGCACATGAGTATAGTCCGGTCGGAGCCCGAGAACATGCCTGTGCCCTTTATGCTCGTTACGCCGCGGCCTATGTTATGCATTATCTCATCGGATATTTCTTTCGGCTTGCCGGTCACTATGAAAGTTACCTGACCTGTCATGAAGCCGGCGGTTATCTTGTCTATCACCGTGGTGCTTACGGCCGTCATAACTATGCCCTGCAGCACGGCGTCTATCCTGCCGAATACAATGCCGCCCAGCAGTATTACCGTGCCGTCAATGCATATGGATATGGTGCCTATGGAAAGATGGGGGAACTTTTTCCTAAGGCTCATTATAAGAAAATCCGTGCCGCCGGTGGAGGAGCCGCGCCAATATACCAGCGCAAGCCCTGCGCCGCTAAGCGCGCCCGCGAACAGCGCCGCCATGAGCGCATCGCCTTTATACACGGGCAGCAGCGGGAATACGAAGTCTATTATAACGGTGCTTATGACCATTGTCTTGATAGACTTGAAGAAAAACTTTTTGCCCAGCGTCCTTATGCATATTATAACTATAGGAATATTTAGCACCAGCGTGCATATACCGATGGGCCACTGAGTAAAGTGGTTTATTATTATGGCTAGGCCGGATATGCCGCCCGGGGCGAACTCCGCCTGCGAGGCGAAGCTGTATATTCCCGCGGCGTAAAGAATGCCGCCTATTATATCGAACAGCAGATCCATCAAAATCTCTTTCAACTTTGCTTTTCTTTCAGCCGTCATATGTAAAATATCCTCCTTTGCGCGCCCGCTATTTTTGCGGACAACCGATTGTAACACCGCCTTTATGTCCTTGTCAAACTGACTATTTATGCAAATGCATAAAATAAATTATTTTTTGCTTGCAAAAGCTTGAACACCGTGCTAAAATACTATCTGTTTGAGTAAAAACGCACGCTACCGTCGTAAGGAGGTGTAATGCATGGGTAAGTACTGCGAAATATGCAAGAAGGGCGTTATGAGCGGTAATCTGGTAAGCCATTCCAACAGAAAGACCAGGACCACTTGGGCTCCCAACATTCAGACCGTTCACGCGGTGGTTAACGGCACTGTGCGCAAGGTGAATGTTTGCACTCGCTGCCTTCGTTCCGGCAAGGTTGAGCGCAGCTTCTAATAAAAGCGATTTCTGTGCATATGCGCGGCGTTCCTTCGGGGATGCCGCGTTTTCTTTATGCAAAATACCATTCTTTATCATAGCATATCAAATGCGCTTTGGGCAAATGCTATTGGTGAGCGAAAAGTGAAAGGGAGATTAAGAGATGAAGTTCAGCTACGACGAGAGCTATCTGCCTCTTAAAAAGAACCTGACCGGTACGCTTGCCGCGCAAGACAGCGCAGGGGAGGGCGATGCGGAGCATCAGCCCGGCGATGATACCCGCCGTGAGGAGCCGCTCCGCAGCTAAGCAAACAGGCATATAGCCCAAAACAACAAAAGGCCGCATATTTCTATGCGGTCTTTTGCTGTATAAGATTATTTAACCACCAATTCCCCGTTTACGCAGTCCACGGTGTAAACCGTACCGGGCTCTGGGTCGGATTCGATTATCTTGCGGGCAAGCAACGTTTCAAGCTTGGACTGAAGCAGTCTCTTGAGCGGCCTTGCGCCGTAATGCGGATCGTATCCGGCATCGGCAATATAGTGCTTTGCGGCGTCTGTAAGCTGCACGTCCAGCCTGCGTTCGGCAAGGCGATGGCGGATATCCTTGAGCATAAGCTCGGTTATGGCAAATATCTCCTGCTTATCAAGCGGCTTATAGAACACTATGTCATCTATCCTGTTAAGGAACTCGGGGCGGAAGCTCTGCTTAAGCAGCGCGTTTACCTGATTGCGCGCTTCCTCGGTTATCTTGCCGTCCTTTATGCCGTCCAGTATGTACTGGCTGCCAAGGTTGCTGGTCATTACTATTACGGTATTCTTGAAGTCCACCGTGCGGCCCTGCGAATCGGTCATGCGGCCATCGTCAAGCACCTGCAGCAGCACGTTGAAAACATCCGGATGCGCCTTTTCAATCTCGTCGAACAGCACAACGCAGTAAGGCTTCCTGCGCACGGCCTCGGTAAGCTGACCGCCCTCATCATAGCCAACGTATCCCGGAGGTGCGCCTATCAGGCGAGCCACGGAGTATTTTTCCATGTATTCGCTCATGTCTATACGCACCATGTTGTTCTCGTCGTCAAACAACGCCTCGGCAAGTGCCTTCGCAAGCTCCGTCTTGCCCACGCCAGTGGGGCCGAGGAACAAGAAACTGCCTATGGGCTTTGAAGGATCCTTCAGGCCGGCCCTTGTGCGCAGAATGGCGTTGGATACGGTCTTTACGGCCTCATCCTGACCTATCACGCGCTGATGCAGAATATCTTCAAGGCGCAGCAGCTTTTCGCGTTCACCCTCCATCAGTCTTGCTACCGGTATGCCGGTCCAGCGGGCAACTATGCGGGCAATTTCGTCTTCCGTCACGCGGTCGCGCAGCAGTCCGCTCGCTTTGCCCTTCTCCATTTCCTTTTCGGCATGGTCAAGCTCTTCCTTCAGCTTGGGCAGCTTGCCGTATTTCAGCTCGGCCGCCTTATTGAGGTCATATTCGCGTTCGGCGCGCTCCATCTGCGCATTAAGGTCTTCTATCTCGCCGCGTATGCGCTGCACGTTCTTGATGGAATCCTTTTCCTTGTCCCATTTGGCCTTGAGCTGCTTGAATTTCTCGCGGTCGTCGGCAAGGGTTTTCTGTATCTCTTTCAGATGCTCCTCGCTCAGCTTGTCGGATTCCTTTTTCAATGCCGCTTCTTCAATTTCAAGCTGCATTATCTTGCGGGAAAGTTCGTCAAGCTCCGTGGGCATAGAGTCCATTTCCGTCCTTATCAGCGCACATGCTTCATCAACAAGGTCTATCGCCTTGTCCGGCAGGAAACGGTCGCTTATATATCTGTGCGAAAGGGTTGCCGCGGCTATAAGCGCGTTGTCGCTTATCTTAACGCCGTGGTAAACCTCGTAGCGCTCCTTCAGGCCGCGCAGTATGGATATTGTATCCTCAACGCTCGGCTCGTCCACCATTACCGGCTGGAAACGGCGGGAGAGGGCGGCATCTTTTTCGATGTACTTGCGGTATTCGTCAAGCGTGGTTGCGCCTATGCAGTGCAGCTCGCCGCGCGCAAGCATGGGCTTGAGCAGATTGCCGGCATCCATGCTGCCTTCGGTTTTGCCCGCGCCAACTATTGTGTGCAGCTCATCGATAAACAGTATTATCTTGCCTTCGCTGCGCTTGACCTCGCCAAGCACGGCCTTCAGCCTTTCTTCAAATTCGCCGCGGAACTTTGCGCCGGCTATCAGCGCGCCCATATCCAGCGAATATATTTTGCGCTCCTTCAGGTTAGCCGGTACATCTCCGCGCACTATCCTCTGCGCAAGGCCTTCGGCTATTGCCGTTTTACCAACGCCCGGCTCACCTATCAGCACAGGATTGTTCTTGGTTTTGCGCGACAGTATGCGTATAACGTTCCTCACTTCGTCATCACGGCCGATAACGGGATCGAGCTTCTGCCTGCGCGCAAGTTCAACAAGATCCTGCGCGTATTTATTCAGCGCATCGTATGTGTCTTCTGGATTATCGGTTGTTACCCTCGCGCCGCCGCGCACTTCTTCAAGGGCTTTAAGGAAGTCGTTCTTTTTTATGTTGTAGCGGGAAAACAATTCCCTCATGGCGGAGTTGGGCTGCTCCATCATGCCAAGGAACAAATGCTCCACGGAAACATACTCGTCCTTCATATGGATGGCTATTTCCTCGGCCTTGTTCAGCGCCTTGTCAAGATCCTGCGTAACGTATATCCTATCCGCCTCGCGGCTGGAACCGGTTACCTGCGGCAGCCTTGCTATCGCCGCGCCTACTGCGCCCGCGAAGCCCTCCGCATCGGAACCCATGCGCTCGATAAGGCTCTTTATGAGCGAATCCTCCTGACCAAGGAGCGCCGCGCACAAATGCTCCTGATCCACCTGCTGATTGTTATGCGATACCGCTATGCTTTGGGCGGACTGCACCGCCTCAAGCGATCTTTGCGTAAGTTTGTTTATGTTCATAGGGGTTACCTCCTGCCCACGGGAACTTTTGTTCCCGTCGATTACAATACTATTATAGTCTTAACCGAAAAATAAGCAATGGAGTCATTGTAATGCTAATTTGAAATAATTGTGAAGGGGAGAAAGAAAACATTATTGTTTGTCAAAAAAACATTTAGCCTATTTGCCTATTGAATTAATGGCGGTTTTGGGCGATAATTAGTAGTAATTATTTTGATTACTTTTGATAGGAGATATACCCCACTATGAACGTACTTCAGGAGCGCATCAAGAAAGAGGGCAAAGTCCTGCCCGGCAACATTATTAAGGTCGACGGATTTTTGAACCACCGCGTGGACGTTAAACTTATGCGGGAAATGGCAAAGGAATTCGGTCGGCTTTTTGATTTGACCGGCATCACCGCCGTGCTTACGGTAGAGGCCAGCGGAATAGCGCTTGCCACCATCTGTGCCGAGGAATTCGGCGTGCCCATGATTTTCGCCAAAAAGGCCAAGAGCGACAATATCGAAGGCGGCCTGTACAAAAGCGAGATATTCTCCTATACATATAAAAAGAAAGTAACGCTGCTGATGAGCAAGCAGTGGCTCGGCCCCAACGATAAGGTACTCATTATAGACGATTTCCTTGCCAACGGCGAAGCGCTGCATGGCTTGGTGGATATAATAGAGCAGGCCGGCGCGCAGCTGATAGGCATGGGCGTTGCGGTTGAAAAGGGCTTCCAGCCCGGCGGCGCGCGCCTGAGGAGCGAGGGCGTGAACCTGCATTCCCTTGCAATAATCGAAAAGGCCGACGAAAACGGCATAGTATTCCGTAACGAGGAGTAATTGGATGGAGAAAATAATCGTTGTGGACTTTGGCGGTCAGTATAATCAGCTGATCGCCCGCCGTGTGCGTGATCTTGGCGTATACTGCGAAATAGTCCCATACACAATAGACGTGGCAAAGCTTGCTGCCATGCAGCCCGCGGGCTTGATATTCACCGGCGGGCCAAACAGCGTGTATCTTGAAACCTCCCCGCATATATCCGATGAAATATTCGGCCTTAACGTGCCAATTTTGGGCATATGCTACGGCTGCCAGATATTGGCGTATATGCTGGGCGGCACCGTGTCCCCCGCGGAGACGGCGGCTGCGCGCGAATACGGCAAAACGGAAACGGACTATCTTACGGGCTCGAAGCTGTTTGACGAAGGCCACGGCATAACATGGATGAGCCATGGCGATTATATTTCAAAAGTTCCGGAGGGATTTAAGATAACGGCCAAAACGCCGGTATGCCCCGTTGCGGCCATGGAGTGCGATGAAAAGCGGCTTTACGGCGTGCAGTTCCACCTTGAGGTGAACCATACCGTAGGCGGCATAGATATGCTCCGCCGCTTCCTGTTCGATGTTTGCGGCTGCAAGGGCGAATGGAAGATGGACAGCTTTATCGATACCACCGTTGCCGAGCTTAAGCGCACCATTGGCGACAAGGGCGTTGTGCTGGGCCTCAGCGGCGGTGTGGATTCGTCCGTTGCGGCGGCGCTGCTTTCAAAGGCCGTCGGCAAGCAACTCACCTGCGTATTTGTGGATCAGGGCCTTATGCGCAAGGATGAAGGGGATATGGTTGAGCAGACGTTCACAAAGCTGTTCGACATGAATTTTGTCCGCATAAACTGCCAGCAGCATTTCTATGATTGCCTGAAGGGAGTAAGCGATCCCGAACAGAAGCGCAAGATAATCGGCACGGAGTTTTACCGCGTATTCTGGGACAAGATACGCGAAAGCTATGGCGACGGCTTCTTTGCACAGGGAACGATATACCCCGACCGCATAGAAAGCGGCAAGGGCGACGCCGCCGTTATAAAGACGCATCATAACCAGGTCAAGCAGCCTGACGATATAAAGTTCCTTGGCACGATAGAGCCGCTGAAGGATCTTTTCAAGGATGAAGTGCGCCGCGTGGGCGAAATGCTGGGCATTCCGCATGAGCTTGTGTGGCGGCAGCCGTTCCCCGGCCCGGGCCTTGGCATCCGCATCATCGGCGAAGTGACCCCTGAGAAGGTGGCAATCGTGCAGGATGCCGACGCGATCTGGCGTGAGGAGATCGCAAAGGCAGGTCTGGATAAGGAAATCAGCCAGTACTATGCAGCCTTGACCAACATGCACAGTGTGGGTGTCATGGGCGACGAGCGCACCTATGATTACGCTGTGGCGCTGCGTGCTGTGACCACCACCGACTTCATGACTGCAGAGAGCTATAATATGCCCTGGGATGTTCTGGGCACTGTCACCAGCCGCATCGTCAATGAGGTCAAGCATGTCAACCGGGTGTTCTACGACTGCACCGGTAAGCCGCCGGCCACGATCGAGCTCGAGTAATCTGCAAAACCTGAAAAGTATTGATGCAATGCAATATTTTGAGAGCCAAAAGGCTCTGTGATACTGCTTTGATACTATCAGGCGATTATTCATAAAGAGAGACATGAGAATGCCCTCTGAGAAACGGTAAGTTTTTCAGAGGGCATTTTTGTGTCTTTTATTCTTTACGCCACTTTTTCTTCGGCTCGTACCGGCCGCAGCCGTCGGCGGTCTGAGGCCAGTTGAGCTTCCATTCCAGATACTCTTCCTTGGTGATCTCGCCCTCCCGGAGCTGCTTCTTACGGAGCTGCCACTCCTTTAAGAAGTCATCCAGCAGACGATACCGGAAACTGACTGCCATGTGCTTTTCAGGGAGATCCGGGTCGGTGGTGTCTGTGACCTCGTAGAGCCGGGTGCCGGGATAGTGCTCGTCCAGTTCGAACAGGGTGTACATCACATCCTCTGCGGCGTACAAGGTCGGCTCATAGAGGGAACGGTAGTTCACATCCAGTACCTCCGCAATCTTGCGGAGCAGCTCTTCTTTAGGAGTGCGGGTGTTGCTTTCGTATTGTGCGATACGGATGTCTGCGCTTTTCTCCTCAAACCCGATGGCAATGCCCAGTTCTTTCTGGGTCATACCTCGGAGGTTGCGGGCACGTTTGATGCGGTCACCGACTGCCATGCGATTGCCTCCTGACTTAAACATATTTGTTGAACCTAGTATAGCACAGAAAAATAGGAGGTGCAATAGAAAATAAACAAAAAAGTTTAAGATTTTACCCGAAAACCTCTTGACTTAACGGAATGTGTTTAGTATAATGAGAGCACAAAAAGATAAACAAAAATGCTTAGTAAAATTGAATGACCGCCAAACTGACCCAAACCGCCAAGACCTTCCGAAAGGAAGCGAGCGCTCCGTAAGGGGACGGCACAGCACCGCAAAGGGGATATGCCTGCCGGAAGTCAGCGAGGATGAAGCGGCACCGAAACGAAACCGACAAGGAAAGGACAAAAAATGGCAAACAGCATTTTTATCAAGGCAGACGAGCTGGCAAAGGAACTGGACATCTCCCAGGGTCTGGCGTACAAGATGATCGCCCAGTGGAACGAGGAACTGAGAGCCAAGGGCTACACGACCGTAGGAGGCCGGGTAAGCAGGAGGTACTATCAGGAGAAGATCTACGGGGCAGGAGAGGAGTGATAAGATGCCAGCCTACAAGGACAGCAGGCAGGGCACATGGTACGCTTCCTTCTACTTCGAGAACTGGCAAGGTGTGAAGCAGAAGAAGCTGAAACGGGGGTTTGCCACCAAGAAGGACGCTCTGGCGTGGGAGCGGGAGTTCCTTCTTCAGCAGGCAGCAGACCTGACCATGACCTTTGAAGCCTTCGTGGAAATTTATATCACGGACAAGAAAAAGCGACTCCGGGAAAACACCTGGTCTGTCAAGGAGCATATCATCCGAACGAAAATCTTACCGTATTTCAAAGAAAAGCGGCTCAGCGAGATCAAGCCGCGAGATGTGATCGCATGGCAGAACGAGATGCTGAACTACCGGGACAAAAACGGCAAGGCCTACTCGCCGACCTACCTCAAGACACTCCATGGACAGCTCAGTGCCATTCTGAACCACGCCGTCCGGTTCTACGGGCTGAAATCAAACGCAGCAGCCACAGCCGGGTGCATGGGGTCGGAAAAGCACAAGGAAATGCTTTTCTGGACAAAGGAAGAGTACCTCAAATTCGCAGAGGTCATGATGGACAAGCCGCAATCCTATTACGCTTTTGAGGTCCTCTACTGGTGTGGCATCCGGGAGGGCGAGCTGCTGGCTCTGACTCCGGCAGATTTCGACTTGGACAAGGGGCTGCTCTCCATCACCAAATCCTATCAAAGGCTGAAAGGCCGGGATGTGATCACCGACCCGAAAACACCCAAGAGCGTCCGGGTCATCCAGATGCCGCAGTTTCTGACGGACGAGATCAGGGACTATCTGAAATCCTTCTACAAAGTCCAGCCGGATCAGCGGATCTTTGAGGTGACCAAGAGCTACCTGCACCACGAGATGGACAGGGGAGCCAAGGAGGCCGGGGTGAAGCGGATACGAATCCACGACCTACGGCACTCCCATGTATCGCTGCTGATCGAGATGGGCTTCTCGGCTCTGGCAATCGCAGACCGGGTAGGGCATGAGAGCGTGGACATCACCTATAAGTACGCCCACCTCTTCCCCTCAAAGCAGCAGGAGATGGCGCAGAAGCTGGACATGGAGCGAAGGGATGGATGAAGATGGAACGAGTACTCGACCAGCAAGGCCGCTGGCGGAACAAGGTGGTAGCCTTCCGAATGTCCCCGGAAGAGGACGAGGTTCTGGAAGCCAAAGTAAAGCTCTCCGGGCTGACCAAACAGGAGTATATCATCCGCCGCCTGACCGACCGGGAGATCACCGTGGTAGGCAACCCAAGGGTCTACAAAGCCCTGCGAGACCAGATGAAGCTGATCTATCAGGAATTGCAGCGGCTGGCCGTGGATGAAGAAGTCCCGCCGGACTTGCTGGAGACCCTGCAAATGGTGGCTCTGACGTTGAACGGACTTAAGGAGGAATGCGAATGACGGACAATAGAAAAACGACCGTACCGGGTGCATCTGTTGGCGCAGATGCGGTACAGTCGTCTGATAAAATTATACTGAATATATGGAAAAGTTTATTGAAATCAATGACTTGATTTCAAGGGATACTGTATATTCAGGTGAGTTCGATAAAAATATAAATAATAGGTCTTTTGAAATAGGTGCGCAGACACAACAAGTTGATGAAATGTTCTTGTCTCAAATTTTTGATAATCCCATTTTCCACGAATTGTAATTTTATTGTCTACGTTAGTTCTGATAATTGATACATAATATTTTCCACCATCATCTGTTGATGTACAAATTGCAGGTCGATAACTTGTTGACTCTGAATTAATTATGTATCCATTAACATTACCACTAACATCTCCAGTAACATTTCCATTTAATGTCCCTCTTATAATACCACCAGATATAGAAACGCTTGTATATGGGGCGACAGAATAAAAATACAAATATGGTTCATTATTTCCATCGAGGCCCATTAAAAGTTTTGGCAATGGTTCTACGTCACTTATTCCATAATCATACTTCATAGATAATTGTCCATTCCTTAATTCTGTTATGGTGTTGTTTCCCTTTGATGTTATGCCACCTAAAATATCTGCGTTTGAGCAATGCATACTACCATCTTGATTTACATAAAATGCTCCACTTCCAGCCCAGAATGCATATTTTCCAGAAGTTACACTAAGACCACAACTATCAGATCCACTTCCTGCTGTGCCGTATGGTTTATTGTAAATAGAACCATCATTACTAATATTAAAATGGTCTGCGTCAAAATATATCGCAGACTCATCCTCTATTTTCCCCATATAAAAACTTGTTTTCATAACAAATACCTCATATTTCTCAATAATATATGTATTCTTGTTAAAATACTTTATTCTTTTTTATTGAAACAATTTTATCAGATATTTTTGTTAAAATCAACATTAATTGATTAAATTGAAGCATTATTTTTGTGCATTTTTCTCATATTTCTCTTTAACATTTTTGTAGGCATAAATAAAAGAGCACCACTTTTTTATGATGCTCTTTCATTAAAATTATTCTCTCTTTATCAACCTTCTAAAACTAAGCTGTTTCTT
>ENA-OPCE01000555-OPCE01000555.1-human-gut-metagenome-genome-assembly--contig:-NODE-555-length-31036-cov-4.077531_pt1 | contig 31036 bp, 30 predicted proteins | sample MGYA00241247_ERZ501474 | MGnify/ENA primary metagenome ERZ501474 (study PRJEB25962, sample SAMEA2042572) | human gut metagenome | biome: human gut; feature: human-associated habitat; material: faeces... | reverse complement strand
CCAAATATTTGCCGCCCTGAGTTACGGGGGCGGTGTAGTATACGGCCCAGTTGGCTGAGCCGGAAAGCTTCAGCGCGCCTTTGTCCGCGCCTGTACTTATTTTATGGAAGCCGAACGCCGCTTCCTTCCCGCCGATGAGCACATCACGCACTTCTCTATACGGTAGCATAAAGCCCGTTTGGTATGAGGCGGAGTCTATCTGAACCACCGCATCCGTATCCATTATAAGCACCCTGCCGCCCATTTCCTGCGCGCGGGTGAGCGCCAATGAATACAGCGTGTCTGCATCGGAATTAAAGCTTTGGCTTATTTCAAGGGCAAGGCGGGTGGTAGCCTCCTGCTGCTGCTTTGTGCGCTGATTGACAAGCGAGGATTCGACCAATATTGCCACGGTAAAGCTTATGGCAAGCAAGGCCACGATGGTTACCGCCAAATATATGGCGACCATCCTGACCCTGATAGAGCCGAAAAACTGTTTTCGCTCACTGCGCAAAGTAATAGCCAACTCCCCACTTAGTAAGAATATATTCGGGATTGGCGGGGTCCCGCTCAATCTTTTCCCTAAGACGACGGATATGCACGTCCACCGTTCTGAAATCGCCTATGTAGTCCTGACCCCATATGGTTTCAAGCAGCTCGTCGCGGCTGTATACCTTGCCGGGGTTTTTCATGAAAAGCTGAAGCAGATCAAATTCCTTCATGGTAAGGCTAACGTTCTTGCCGTCAAGCGTTGCGCTGCGGCTGCCTATGTTTATGCTCAGCCCGTTTGCGCTCAGTTCCATTTTGGGCGCTTCGCGGTTCGCACCAGCGCGGCGCAGTATGCTCTTTATCCTGGCCTTTACCTCCAGTATGTTGAAGGGCTTTGTCATGTAATCGTCCGCGCCGTATTCAAGGCCGAGTATCTTGTCCATATCCTCGCCCTTGGCGGTGAGCATTATTATGGGAATGTCGCTCGTTTCGCGCACTATCTGGCAAACCTCTATTCCGCTGAGCTTTGGCAGCATAACGTCCAGCAGCACCAAATCATAATGCTCGCTGTTCAGCTTTTTTAATGCCTCCTCGCCGTCCGCGGCGGAATCGGTCTCGTAACCGTCCTGCTCCAGCGTGCGCTTCAGCCCTTTTATCATAAGCGGCTCGTCGTCCACAAGCAGTATTCGTATTGCCATTATGGCGTCCTCCTTTCGCCGCGCAGGGGTTTTACGCGCAGCTATAACTTTCCATATTTATTATACCATAAAAGCGCCCTGCATAAAGGGGGAATAATTTGAACGAACGGTGTATTTAACAATAAATTAACCGCTGAACTATGTACAAATGCATATAAATTTTGTTATAATAGCCAAAGTGTACTATGCCGGCATATGGATATGCCGGTTTTAAGGAAAGGACCAATTTGAATTTGAAACGAATTATCTCGCTTGTGCTTATATTTATACTCGCGCTCGGCGTGCTGCCCATTTGCGCCGCAGCGGACGAATTTGACCCGGAGAGCGTATCCACGCCCTATATCTGCCTTATGGATGCGGCGACGGGCACCGTGCTTTATGAAAAGAACAGCAAGGCGCAGGCATACCCCGCCAGCACCACAAAGATAATGACCTGCATATTGGCCATTGAAAACGCGGCGGACATAAACGAGATAGTGAACACGGGCAGCAACGTTGAAACGCGCGGCTCCACCTGCCACTTTTCCCGCAACGAGGAAATGCCACTTATAGACATGCTGTACGGCATGATGATGTTTTCCGGCAACGACGCCGCCAAGGCCATTGCCGAGCATATTGGCGGCAGCGAATCCGGCTTTGCGGAGATGATGAATACAAAGGCTGCGGAGCTTGGCATGACCGGCTCGCACTTCGTTAAGCCGAACGGACTCCATAAGGAGGATCATTATTCAACCGCGTATGACATGGCCGTGCTTACCCGCTACGCCATGCGCAACGAAACGTTCCGCAAGATAGTTTCCACCGCTACCTATAACGCCGCCCCGACCAACAAGGATTCCGACGGCTACCAGTGGTATAATTCCAACCGCCTGCTTTATACAAAGGAAGGCGAAGCGGATTACAAATATAAATACGCAACCGGCGTTAAAACGGGCGACACTACCGCCGCCGGCCGCTGCCTTGTGGCAAGCGCGGAGAAGGACGGCGTGGAGCTGATACTGGTGCTGTTCGGCGATTATGAAAACAAGGTAAAGGGCGAATACCGCTTTGAAAACGCGGCCAAGTTCTTCGACTGGGGCTTTGCAAACTTCGTATCCGTGGACGCGGGCGCGCTGGGCCTTGAAAGCACGATGCAGCTGCCCGTATCAAACGCCAGCCTTGAGGACGCGGAGGGCGGCCTGCTCACCGCGAACATAGATTTTTCCGCCGCAAAGCTTACCGGCTTAAAGGAAACCATAAACGCGATCACAGCAACGCCCTCGCTTTTGACAAGCAGCTATGTTACCTCGAGAAAGCTTGAAGCGCCCATAGCCGCCGGGGAGGAACTCGGCACGGTATCGTACCAATACAACGGAGTAACGATGTTCACCGCGCCGCTTATAGCCTCGCGCGATGTGGCGGAGGCGGCAACGGTTGTGAGCGACACGGCCTCGCCCAATTCAAGCCCGCTTATAGTATCAAGCCCCGATGTGAACGACAATGAGGGCGGCAGCGGATGGCTGTTCTGGGCGCTGCTGATAGCGGCGCTGGTAATAATAGTGCTGATAGCGAAGGTGCTTTCCTCCCGCCGCCGCAGGCGCAGGGCAAAGAAACGCCGCGCCTACCGCAGCAACTATCCGAGAAGATAAAGCATATTAAAAAGGCTCCCTGATGGGAGCCTTTTTTGAAATTACCGCTATCCAAAAGCTGTCCCCGTTTACGGGGAAAGTGGCATGGCGAAGCCATGACGAAAGGGGAACGGCTCAAATAACCAAATGCTCTGCGTTGCTCCCCCTCAGCTTCACTTACGCTCAGCAGCTCCCCCGCACGCGGTGGCGCCTTTAACTCCCTCAGTCACGGCTTACGCCGTGCCGGCTCCCTCAAGGAGGGAACCTTTTGGTAGATGTCCAAACTCTTACGTTGAGCCTCCATCTTTGAGGGAGGTGGATGCGAGTAAAACGAGCAGACGGAGGGAGTGAGCGCAATTTCACTGCTCTCGGAAGCCCGCCCCGCCACCGCCGAAGCTGCCCATGTCTGACAGGGTGACGGAGGAAGCGTCTATCAGCGCACTGCTGTCGGCGGACTGACCGTCGGCAGTTGAGGGGATGGTGCCGTCAAGCTGGCCCTGTATGCTCTCCGCACGCAGCAGGCAGAATTGCCTTAGCGTGCTTACGCCCTGCTCAAACTCTGCATAGGTGCAGAAGCCGTTTGTGTCCCGCCGGGCATAGGGCGCGATGAGCGCATAGGTTTCGTCTATCAGCGTTTCAAACTCGCCGCTTGCGAAGAAGCCGTCCATAAGCTCCTGCATTATGCTGTGGTACAGCGCGGTGTATTCCTCGCTTTGGAATATCCAGTTGAGCATAGGGCGCGAATCCACGCTGCCGCCGGATACGGGCGTATCGATGGGGTAGTTTACCATCTCCGTAGCGTCGCCGCTCATGAAGCCGCCGAAGGCAAGGTTGTAGTCCCACGGTATCATGCTTAGCTTGCCGTCCTTTTCATAAAGGTAGTAATTATGTATCATGGAGCCGGTGTAGCTATCGAAATTGTCCACAAAATTATGCACGACAAAATAGCGTATAACCTGCTCAACGTCCACCACGTCCTCGATATCCTCGTTCGCGTTCAGCTTTTTCAGCGATGCTATAAGCCGTGCTTTGTCCTTTGAGGTGATGGCGGTTTTGGCGCTGTCGAATATGTTTGAATAGCTGTCGAACTCATCATCGGAGTATATCAGCGAAATGTCACTCGAGCCCATGCCGCCGAAGCCGGGTGTATCGCCATTGTTGGGCCTGCCGTCCATGCCGGGCATATTGCTCATATCGGGCATGTTGCCGGCACCGGGCGGGGTGAAGCCGCCGTTGCCTGAGTTATCGCCGCTTGGCATATCGGGCGGGGTGAAGCCGCCGTTGCCAGAATTATCGCCGCTTGGCATATCGGGCGGAGTGAAGTTAGAATCATCGCCGGAGGGACGGAATTTATCAAAATCGAAATTGAGGCCGTTCTCGTCTGCAAAATCCTGCATGTCAAAATCCCTGCCGTTTCCGCGTCCGCCGCCCATGGATATGCTGTCCGGCTTATAAAGCTCGCCGTAGTCTGCGCCGTAGTTGCGCTCAAGGAAGCTTTCTTCAACCGCCTCCAGCGCCAGATACAGCCCGAAGTCCTCCCCGTTTACCGTTATGAAGGCGTAGCTCACCAGCGGCGCGTCCACGCCCATGTATGCCATCATGCGGTATGTAAGGTAATCCTTCATAAGTGTGTTGTCCTGAATGTTGTTGTTCAGCAGCAGCTTATCAAGCCCGTGATAGGTCAGCGTGTCGTCATAATGGTCAAATTCTATCTTAAAGCTGTAACGGTCGTTGCCGTATTGCTTAACGTTTGAAAGGGACGTGTTGCCCTTGGCGCGTATTGCGCAGTTTTTCACGGTTTCGCCGTCTATGGTAACGCTGCATATGGCGTATTCCTCGCTTTCCGCCGTGTCAAGGAAGCTTTGCCAGTCGTCCGCGTCCATCACAATGTCTATCGAATGGACATAGCTTGTGTCGAACAGCTTCGCTTCGTAGCCCAATGTGCGCGCTATGGCGCCTATTGCCCCTGCGGCCTTGGCGAAGCTTAAAAGCAGCGTAAGCGCAAGCGTGAGCGCGGCTATTATGCCGCAGAAAAGCGTTGTGTGACGGGAATTGCTCATGGCTGTCAGACCATGTATTCGCCGTTGTAGCTTACGAGCACGGCGCTGTTAACCCCGTTAAGCGCGCTCAGCTCGTTTATGAAGGCCGTATCGCCGCTCTTTAAGCGGATCTCCATATTAAGCTCCACCCGGCCCGCCTTAACGCTTTTGCTCTTAACAACGCACCTGTCCGCATGGGCGGCAAGGTATTCGCCCACGCGCTTTTCGCTTTCGGCGTCGGCGCAGCTTATTACAACTATATACGGGTCGGTATGTGCCTTTTTGTTCACGAATACAACCAGCATAAGTCCTATAACCCCGCTGCCTATTACCGCAATATTACGAAAGTGGAAATCATTGTAAGGGCGATAAGCGTTACGCCGAACGTGGATGAATACATAACGCCCTTGAAGGTTTTGCGGTATATCATGAATATGAATACGCCTACGCCGAAGCTTAAAAGCAGCGCGACTGCCATATCGAAATATGACACGCTGTTGAAATTTTCAAGAAAGCCGGATTTGAATATGTCGCTGAAGCTTATGGATGCAAGTATGTTTGCGGGGTTCACGGTGGATAGTCCTCCTTAAAATAAATTGGGTTCAGCCGTATATGCGGCACTGGGCATATTTGGAAAACGAGCCGCTTCTTCGGCCCGGGATGAAGATTAGGTCCGCAATGAAGTCCGGCAGGAACTCGTCCCACTTAACCTCAAGCAGTATTGTGCCGCCGCACGCGGGTATGCAGACGGCATCGGCATTAAGAAAATCATAAACGGCGGGGGAGGTGCGTATGTCGTAATCAAGCGTTATGCGCACGTTGCCCGCGGGGTAGGTATAGGCGCGGCGGATGTAGCGAACTATTGTCTTGGGCATAAGCCCCGCGCGCATGCGGCTGTACAGCTCCGCCATAACGCCGCCCTGAGCGGTAAGGAAGCCTATATCGCCGCCTATTATGCTTTGCGCCTGTGCGGCGGTTATGGCTGCGCACTCCTTCAGGCAAAGGCTGCCGCGTTTGCTTTTCTTTTCAAGCTTTATGTGCTCGGTATCGTTGTTATAGCGGCGCAGGCGGAACTTGTCGCGGCAGTTTACGCCGCTTATTTTCTCTTTAAGCGCGGTGCCGTACACATCGTCAAAATAAAGGCTGGTTATTTCGTATGCGCCGTCCGCGCGGGCAAATTCATCCGCCTTCAGCGCGGCGTTAAGGCGCATGGAAAGGGTGATAAAATCGCTCGTGTTTATTTCGTGCTTGTATTCGTGCCGGTATGCTGCCATGCTGTTCGCTCTCCCGTAATGATTATGGTAAAAGTATAGCAGCATATTATGGCAGCATCGGCAGACATATATGGAAAAGCGGGCAACTAAAACGGCATAAATTGACATAATATCAAACCCGCAACGTTACAAAAATGTAACTATCACGGCTGTTCCTATGGGCGGGGAAATATAGTATAATGGAGCAAATAATTATCAGGCAATGATTAGGGGAGGTATATATTTATGCGTACAGCATCTGAGTTAAGGCAGATTGCCCGCCAAAGGCTTGACGGTAAATGGGGCACCAGCCTTGCGGTTTCGCTGCTGGCGGCGCTTTTAGGCTGCTACGGAACATATTTTACGGTAAGCTACTCCGTTGATTCAACCGGAGAGCTGTTTGACGGGGCAACGCTTAACCTTGCTGCGCTTTTCCGTTCCCTGTTTGGCACGGACATGGAAATACTTGTGCCGCTGCTGAGTATATCCGCAGCCATAGCCTCGGCAGTGGGCATTGCGCGCCTGATCGTGGGCGGGGCGGCGCAGCTTGGGCTTTGCAGCTATTATAACCGCCTTATAAAGGGCGAAACGCCGCAGGTAAGCGAGCTTTTCTCCCGCTTCGGCTTTTTCGGCAAGGCGCTGCTGCTCAATCTTTATACGGCGCTGCTCACGTTTTTGTGGTCGCTGCTGCTGGTCATACCCGGCATAATAGCAACGTATCGTTATAGCCTTGCGTTCTATATTCTTTGCGACAATCCGGAAATGAGCGTTACCGAATGCGTGAACGAATCAAAGCGGCTTATGGACGGGCATAAGGGCAGGCTCTTCTGCCTGCATCTCAGCTTCATCGGCTGGCGGCTGCTCAGCGCGCTTACGCTGGGGATAGGCGATCTGTGGCTAAACCCGTATGTAAGCGCGGCGACGAGCGCGTTCTATCTTGAAAGAATAGGCGCAGATGGCGCGGACAACGGCTATACCGCTAAGAGCGATGAACCGGAGTTCGTGGTGAATCCGAATGTTGACGGGCCCGAAAGGCTGTAAAACAGAGCATACTGATTGAAAAGGAGGCGTATGGATGGACCTGACGATACAGATGAAAAGCGCGGAGCTGCTCATGAACTTTTTAAGGCACGATACGGAAAAGATTCCGCTTTACGGATTCGTGCTGCAAAAGGAGCGCTTCGTGCCGAAGGAGAACACAGCGCCGCTTGAGCGTTCCACACCGGAGGCGGAGGGCGTGCCGAGCGGGGCGATAGAGCGATTCTATAAAACCATAGAGGCTCAGGCGGATACCACCGCCTGCCACGCCATAACGATACTGCGCCACGGCAAAGTTATTGCGGAAGGGGCATACGCGCCGTACAGGCTGGAAATTCCGCACATGCTTTATTCCATGAGCAAAAGCGTTACGGGCCTTGCGGTGGGCATTGCATGCGACGAAGGGTATTTGGACATAAACGAAAGACTTGTTGAGATTTTCCCGGAGTACGTTACCAATTCAAACGCGAAAATACTCAGGGCGCATACGCTGAAGCACCTGCTTACGATGTCCTCGGGCATAAGGTTCAACGAAGTTGGCAGCGGGCTTGACGAAAACTGGATGAAGATGTTCATGCAGTCCGTGCCAAAGTTTGAGGCGGGGACCGAGTTTGACTATAATTCGCTCAATTCATATGTGCTTGCGGCGGCGGTGGTAAAGCGCACGGGCATGAGCCTTGTGGACTTCCTTACGCCGCGGCTGTTCGAGCCGCTTGGCATACGCTATCACGAATGGGAAAAGTGCCCCATGGGCATAGAAAAAGGCGGCTGGGGCCTTTCGCTTACGGCGGAGGACGCGGCAAAGCTTGGGCAGCTTTGCATGAACATGGGCCGCTGGAACGGTAAGCAGATAGTGAGCGAGGAATGGATACGCCAGGCCACATCCGTGCAGATAAAAACGCCAAACGGCGAAATGAAGCACGGCTACGGCTACCAGATTTGGATGAGCGACGACGATGGGGACTATCAGTTCAACGGCGCGTTCGGCCAATACGTGCTGGTGTTCCCAAAGCAGGAAACCGTAATAGCCATGTACAGCGGCAGCAGCAATCTGTTCGTAAACGGGGGCTTAAGCGGCATGGTGCATGAGCTTTTGAGCTCGTTTGCGGATGAACCGCTTGCAGCGGACAATGAGGCGTATGCTTCGCTTAAAAGCACGCTTAATTCGCTTGAATATTCCCCGTCGCACCCAAGGTATCTTGGCACGGATGCGGAGGAGTTTGAACGCATAGCGTACAGGCTTGACGGGCGGGAGTATTTCGCGGGGCCTAACACGGGCGGATTGTTTCCGCAAACGCTTCAGGCCGTGCACAGCAACATGACTGACAGCGTTACAATGCTGCGCTTTGAAAAGCGGGATAAGGACCTTTATTTATACATATACGAAAAGGATGAGCGCAATCTGCTCATACTTCGCCACGACGGCGCGTTTGAATACGGCGCGGCAACCATGCGCGGGGAAAGGCAGCTTGTTGCCACGCGGTGCCGCTGGAAGCTGGACGTGAACAGGATACGGCTGTGGGTAATGACGGGCTTTATAGAAACGCCGAACAGCCGCATACTCACGCTTGACATAGCTCCGCAGAAGATGAGCGTTACGTTCGACGAACGCCCCGCGCTCGACAAAACCGTGCAGATGCTTTTCGACCTTGTGGGCGTATCGAGCATGGCATTCTACCGGCACATGCTGCCGCTGCTGCAGCGGGAGAACCTTGTTAACCTTGTTAAGCGGTTCACGGAGCCTGTCGCCGAGTGCGTAATGGTAAAGCATAACGACGAAGAACCCCTGCCGAGGATAGAAAAGTAAGGGAGTAACCCGAAAGGAACAACACCATGACCAACATAACCGAACAGCGCAACGACCGCTTTGGCGACATGGACGCGCTGAGCACGGAAGAACTGATGTACCGCATAAATGACGAGGATGCTAAGGTCGCCGCGGCCGTAAGGCTGACCATACCCCAGGCGGCGGCTGCCGCGGAGCATGCGGCGGCGGGAATCGCCAAGGGCGGAAGGCTTATATATGTTGGAGCCGGAACATCGGGACGGCTGGGCGTGCTGGACGCAAGCGAATGCCCGCCCACGTTCGGCGTAAGCTACGAAACCGTGCAGGGGCATATTGCGGGCGGCTACGGCGCGCTGATACATGCGGCGGAGGGCGCGGAGGACGACGCAGACGCCGGCGCGGAGCTGATAGACAGCCTTGACGTGAATGCTGACGACACCGTTATAGGCATAAGCGCATCGGGCGGGGCACGCTACGTTATAGCCGCCGTTAAGCGGGCGCGGGAGAAGGGCGCGTATACCGCCGCCATAACATCAAACCCGAATACGCCGCTCGGCCGTGCGGCTGAAACGGAGATAGCCGCAATAACGGGCGCTGAGGCCGTTGCGGGCTCCACCCGAATGAAATGCGGCACGGCGCAGAAAATGGTGCTGAACATGATATCAACGTGCGCAATGGCGCGGCTTGGGCGCATACGCGGCGGGCTGATGACGGACATGGTGGCCACGAACGAAAAGCTGAGGGAACGCGCGGTGGGCATAGTTATGCGCGCGGCAAACGTTGATACGGAGCGGGCAAGGCGCGCGCTTGAGCTTGCAAGCATGGACACTGGCGCAGCCATACGGCTGATTGAGCGGAGCGAAGCATGACGGATGCAATCATAGCCGCAGGGCAGCGGATAATGACCGGCCTTGCCGGAACAAAGACAGACCGCGGCTTTATAAACGCGGTGAAGCAATACAAGATAGGCAACTATATACTGTTTTCAAACAACATAGAATCGGCCGCCCAGCTGAAAACGCTGTGCAAGGAATTGAAGGACATTGCCGTATCCGAAACGGGGCATATACCCTTCATAAGCGCGGATCAGGAGGGCGGGCGCGTGCAGCGGCTGCCCAAAAGCGTTATAGATACGCCCTCCGCGCGGGAGATTGCCCAAGGCGGTAACGCGGAGGAAGCCTTTTTGACAGGCAAAAGAATAGGCGAGGCCATGCGGGAGCTGGGGCTGAATTACGACCTTGCGCCCGTGGTGGACGTGGAGAGCGTTTGTGGCAACCCTGCCATAGGCAGCCGCAGCTTCGGCACGGATGCGGCAACGGTTGCGCGCTTCGGCGCGGAGATGGCGCGCGGGATACAGGCGGCGGGAGTTATGGCCTGCGCAAAGCATTTCCCCGGCCACGGCGGCACGAACGTGGACACGCATAAGTCCCTGCCCACGATAACGCTCAGCATGGAGGAGCTTGAAGCCGGCCCGCTTGTGCCGTTTTACGCGGCGATAGAGGCGGGGGTAAAGAGCATAATGACAACGCACATAATGTTCCCCGCGCTCGATAAGGAATACCCCGGCACGCTGTCGGGCGCTGTACTGAGCGCTCTGCTGCGCGGCAAAATGCGCTACGGCGGCATAATAATAACCGATTGCCTTGAAATGGGCGCGATAGCTTCGCGCTACGGCGCGGCGGAGGCGGCGCTGCTGGCGGCAAAGGCGGGCGCAGACATGCCGCTGATAAGCCATAGCTATAATGAAGCGGGGCGTGCGGCGGAGCTGATAAGCCGTGCCATTGAGCGGGGAGAGATGAACATGCCTGAGCACAACGCTGCGCTTGGGCGCATAGCGGGGGCGAAGGAATGGCTAAGTATGCAATAGGCCTTGACGGTGGCGGCACAAAAACGGAAATAGCAATGCTTTCCGCCCAAGGGGAAACGATATACATGGGCCGCTTAGGCCCGCTCAACCCCGTAAGCTATCCCGACAGCCCCGCAAAAATAGCAGAGGAGCTTGCAAGGTTCATCGATGCGGACTGCGCCGCAATATGCGTTGCATGTGCGGGTGCAGCGGATAAGGCGAAGGCGGAGGGCGTTAAACGGGCGATGGATGGCATATTCGCAGGGCCTGTATTCGTTCGCACGGATGGCGAAAATTCGCTCTATACTGCCCTTGGGGAGCGCGACGGCGTTGCCCTTATATCAGGCACGGGCAGCATATGCTATGCCCAAAAAGGCGGAATTACGGCGCGCAGCGGCGGCCGCGGCCATGTGCTGGACGATGCGGGCAGCGCATACGCAATAGGGCGGGACATACTCAGCGCCGTTATACGCGCATCGGACGGAAGGGGAGAGCCTACCGCGCTGAGCGAAGCTGTATTTGAACTGTGCGGCACGGACGACATTGCCGCCATAACCGCGCGTTATACAGCCTGCCCAAAGAGCGAGATAGCCGCACTTGCCCCGCTGATAAGCAGCCACGCGGAGGACGCGATTGCCGGGCGCATAGAGGCAACCGCCGCAGAGGAACTGAGCCTTATGGCGGCGGCGGTAACAAAAAAGCTTGAGCTGAGCGCGCCGAGCATTGCGCTGATGGGCGGCACGCTGCTGCACCAGCCGCACCTTTGCGCCCTTACGGCGGAGCGTATCCGCGCCCGCGTGAAGGATGCGCGCTGCTTCCTTTGCGACAAAAGCGCCGCAGTCGGCGCAGGGGAGTTTGCGCTGGCAAGGGGCGGGTAAGGCGGACTTTCGTCCGCGGTGAAATCCTGCTAACGCAGGGTGAAATTGCGCTTACGCGCAGTGCAATATTGCTTCGCAATGTGAAATACGCCAAAGGCGTGTGAGCGGGAGAGGTTGTGAAGAGCATAAAAAGGCTCCCCTTTACGGGGAGCTGGCGAACGAAGTGAGACTGAGGGAGTAAACAAAGAGGAACGGTCTCCCGTTTCCCATCTTCGCAATTTAACCGCATGCGTAAGCATGCCTTAATCCAGCTCTATCCTCGGGTTTTCTTTGCTGCGGCGGTAGAGCGTAAGTTTTTTGCCTATGCACTGCACCGGCTCCGCATGGAGCCGTGCGGCAAGGGTCTCTATGGTGTCCTTGGGGCTTTCGGGCGCGGTCTCGAGCACCGTTATCTTTATCAGCTCCCGCGCCTCAAGCGCCGCGTCAAGCTGCTCCGTCACTGCGGGGGTAACGCCCGCCTTGCCTATTTGATACAGCGGCTGCAGCGTGTTGGCCATTGACCTGAGCTGCGCCCTTTGCTTGCTTGTCATAATATTCAGTCTCCTTTTTTATTCTACAAAGTCAAATTCCCAGTCTCCCATGCGCACAACGCTGTTTTCGTTCGCTCCCGCGGCACGAAGCGCGTCTATTATGCCTTCCTTTATAAGGTACTGCTGGAAGCGGCGCATGGAGCCTTCGTCGTCGGCATAGGTGGTATCGAGTATATAATCCACGCTGCCGCCTGTTACCACGAACACGTCGCCGTCGCGCTCTATATTGAAGCCCGGCTCGTACTTGTGGCCTACGTTTATCTCTTCCTCCTCAAACTGATAGGTCTTGGGAAGAGTCGCAAGCGTCCTCACAAGGCAGTCTATCAGCGCGTCAAACCCGGTCACGGTAGCCGCGGATACGGGGAACACCTCAACTCCTTCGTCCTTGAGCGCTTCCTTCAGCCGCTTCAGGTTATCCTCCGCGCCGGTTATGTCCATCTTGTTCGCGGCAACAACCTGCTTCAGCTCGCCCAAACGGGGGCTGTACCGTGTAAGCTCGCCCTTTATTTTGAAGTAATCGTCAACGGGGTCGCGCCCTTCGCTGCCGGATACATCGATAACGTGCACCAATACGCGGGTGCGCTCAATATGCCTTAGGAAATCATGCCCAAGGCCAGCGCCCTCCGCCGCGCCCTCTATAAGGCCGGGGATATCCGCAAGCACAAAGCTTTTGTCGTAACGCTTAACAACGCCTAAGTTGGGCGTAAGGGTGGTGAAGTGATAGTTGGCTATCTTGGGCTTGGCGCTGGTCAGCACGGAAAGAATGGTGCTTTTGCCAACGTTTGGCAGGCCTATAAGCCCAACGTCCGCAATGGTTTTAAGCTCCAGCTCAACTTCCCTTTCAAGCGTTTTCTGCCCGGGCTGGGCAAAGCGGGGGGCTTGCTTGGATGGCGTTGCAAAGCGGCTGTTGCCCTTGCCGCCGCGCCCGCCGTGCAGCACTATTTTCCTCCTGCCGGGTTCGTTCAGGTCGGCCGCTATCGCGCCCGTTTCAACGTCCCTTACAAGCGTGCCTACGGGTACCTTTATAATAAGATCCTGCCCGTTTTTTCCGCTGGAGCGCGCAGCGCGGCCCTTTTCGCCGTTTTCCGCGCGGAAGAAGCGCGCAAACCTGAAGTCCAGCAGCGTATCCATGTTGCTGTCCGCCACGAACACAACGTTGCCGCCGCGCCCGCCGTCGCCTCCATCCGGCCCGCCGCGGGTAACGAACTTTTCCCTGTGGAAGCTGGCGCAGCCGTCTCCGCCATCGCCCGCCTTTATAACAATTCTTGCCTTATCAACGAACTGCATCGTTTTTCTCCGTTTTCTTTTGATTATTTATATACTCCAAGCAGTATGGCCTGATTGTACATATGCCGCATTTGGGACTGCGCGCGGAGCAAACGCGCCGCCCATGGAAAATTATCCAATGATGCGCGGCAGACCAATCCTCCTCAGGTATGTTCTGCATAAGCTGCTTTTCCGTATTCAGCACGTCCTTTGCGTCCGCAAGGCCAATTCGGTTGGCAACGCGGAAAACATGCGTATCCACGGCTATTGCCGGCACGCCGAACGCATTGGATACGACTACGTTTGCGGTCTTTCGCCCAACGCCGGGCAGCTTTGTCAGCTCGTCACGCTCGCGCGGGACCTCTCCGCCGTATTGTTCAACTATTATTTTGCTGGCGGCGATTATGTTTTTGCCCTTTGTTTGGTAAAAGCCGCAGCTGCGTATATACGGCGCAAGCTCTTCTTCGCTCAGATCTGCAAACGCCTCGGGCGTATTGTAAAGCGGGAACAGCACGGCCGTAGCCTTATTTACCTGCTTGTCCGTGCATTGCGCGCTGAGCATCGTTGCCACGAGCAATTCAAACGGGGAAGTGAAGTTAAGCTCCGGCTTTGCGTCCGGATACGCCTCCTTCAGCGCCGCAAGCGCGGCCCTTATGCGCTCCGCCTTTTGCTTTTTGCTTTCCCGCATGTTCAACGCCCCCTTTCCGTGCAAATACATACAAATACATGCTAATTATATACGAACATGGGCTTATTTTGCAACACGCGCGGCATTTTATTTGGGCTTATGTTATAATGATTCAAATTAAAGCGAAAAGAGGGGCCATATGAGCATTATAGATGCGTTCAATACATCCGAACAGATAATCGACCCGAGCGCCGTGGCAAGGCCGATAGAGGGCTTTCCGGACACGGTGCTTGTAACATTCAGCCAAAAGGTGCTGGAAGCGGCGGCAAAGCGCTTCAAGCTGACGCTGCTCAAGGAGATGCATTGCTGCTACACCGTGCCGGTATACGCCTTTGAATACAAGGGCAGGAAGCTTGGCATATACATGACCTGCCTTGGCGGGAGCGCGGCGGCAGGGCTGCTGGAGGAAATATTTGCCGCCGGAGCAAAGCGCGCGCTATTCTTCGGCTCCTGCGGGGTGCTGGACAGGAGCATTGCCGCGGGGCATTTTATAGTGCCCACCGCCGCCTACCGCGACGAAGGTACAAGCTATCACTACGCCCCCGCGAGCGACTATATCGATATTCCCACCGCAGCTGAGCTTTCCGCCGCGTTTGACGCGATAAGCATGCCCCATGTGCAGGGCAAAACATGGACTACCGACGCCATATACCGCGAAACGCGCGACGCCCTTGCCAAGCGCCGCGCGGAGGGCTGCATAACGGTTGAAATGGAGTGCGCCAGCCTAATGGCCGTGGGCCAATTCCGCAAAAAAGCCGTTTATCAATTCCTGTATGCGGAGGACTGCCTGGACAGCGTTGAATGGGACCCGCGCATAATGGGCAAGCAGCCCGCCACCGCCTACGAAGGCTATCTTGACGTGGCGCTGGAATGCGCAATAAGGGTGAAGGGATAGTTAAACCGGTCTAACCCTTCCTCCCCTGCGTAAGCACCTTCACGGCCTCCGCCAGCGTACCCACGCGGATAAGCTCTATGCCGCTTGGGGCCTTAAAGGCGGCGTGGCGGGGGATTATAAGCCGTTCGTAGCCAAGGCGGGCGCATTCGGCGGCGCGCTTCTCCATCCTGCCTGCGCCGCGAACCTCCCCGGTGAGGGATATTTCGCCAAGGCATACGGTGTTCTTGGGCATGGGCGCATCAATAAGCGCGCTTGCTATGCACATGGCAACGGCCAGGTCGCAGCAGCGCTCCTCAAGCCGCATTCCGCCCACTACGTTTATGTATACGTCCTTGTCCGCAAGGGATAAATAAGCCTTTTTTTCAAGCACGGCAAGCAGCAGTATAAGCCTGTTCAGCTCAAGCCCCGCGCTCATGCGCCGCGGGTTTGAAAAGGGGGTGTTGGATATGAGCGACTGCACCTCCACAAGCATTGGCCGCGTGCCCTCCAGTGCGCAGGTGACCGCGCAGCCGGGCGCATCGGTTCCGGTGAGGAACATTCCAGATGGGTCGGGTATTTCCTCCATGCCGCGCTCGCCCATTTCAAATACGCCTATTTCGTTCGTGGAGCCGTAGCGGTTCTTAACGCTCCTTAAAAGGCGGAAGGCGTCGTGCCTGTCCCCTTCAAAGGAAAGCACCGTGTCAACCATGTGCTCAAGCACCCTTGGCCCCGCAATCGCGCCCTCCTTGGTAACATGGCCCACTATGAAAACGGCCGTGCCCGTGGTCTTTGCAACGCGGGTCAAAAAGGACGTGGCCTCACGCACCTGGCTCACGCTGCCGGGGGCGGAGGCTATATCGGGGCAATACATTGTCTGTATGGAGTCTATTATCAAAAACGCGGGCTTAATGCGCTCTATCTCGGCCTCTATTACGGTTATGTCCGTTTCCGCAAGCAGGAGCATGTCCCCGCCCGCGCCCAGCCTTTGCGCGCGCAGCTTGAGCTGAGCCGCGGATTCTTCGCCCGTAACATATAATACGCTGCCCTGATTGGTGAGCGAGCCTGCCATCTGCATAAGCAGCGTGGATTTGCCTATGCCCGGGTCCCCGCCCAGCAGCACCGCGCTGCCGCCCACTATGCCGCCGCCGAGCACCCTGTCAAGCTCCCCTATTCCGCTTGGTATGCGCCGCGCCGCGTCCGCCTGAACCTCCCGCAGGGGGAGCGCACGCTGTGACGATATGCCCTTTTTTATCTGCTGCACGGGGGCGGATTCAACGAACGTGTTCCAGCTTTCGCAGTTTGGGCAGCGCCCGAGCCATTTGCTGCTTTCGTAGCCGCATTCGCCGCAGACGAACACGGTTTTTGCTCCTTTAGCCATTATCTGTCGGGTACCTCCGAATATTTCAATATGTCCCTTTCGCGGCTGGTAACGTCCATCCATATCACCTTGCCGTCGCTCACGCCCATGAACTGCGCCTTTTCGTATTCGCCGGAAAGCTTATAGGTCTTTTTATTATCGAACCTGTAAAGGTAAATCGTCTCGTCCTTTGAATAGGCTATGAACTTATTGCCCATGCCGAACTGCACAACCCCCTCCGCAACCGGCGCCGGTTCGCTTGCGCCCTGCGCCATGCAGTACAGCTTTGTTTGGAGCGAATGGTGCGCATCGAGCCAGGCGGTGTATTGCCCGTTTGATATCGGATCGTGCGCATAGGTTTCGGTATGTATGCTCTGTATCGATGCTGAGCCGAGGCGCACGGAGTATATAACGCTCACGTCCTCCTCGTCAGTTGAGCCTGAGCGCTCCGCATCCGCCCACACAAGCACCCCGTCCATAAGCGAAGGCAGGCTTTGCCCGTATGATGTGTTGCTGAACATATGCAGCGTGGTCGTTTCCATTGTTGTAAGGTCGCAAAGGAACAGCTTGTCCATGCGCGTGCCCGTGCGCTCCGTCCAGGCGACGTAGTTTTGATAGAGCATAGGCTCGCATTGGCCCGTGTACACGGTTTTTATGGTTACCGGCTTCAGGCTTGAAGCGGACCTGTCCACGGCGCAAAGCTTGCCGCCGCCGTCGTAATTGGCGTCCAGATAAACTATCCAATCGTCATTGAACTTTGGGAACATGAAATGCGTGTTCTCAAGCGGAAGGTTCAGCTTTTGTGCGCTGCGCCCCTCGGGGTCCCATAATAAAAGGTCGCACATGATGGCCTTGCCGTCTATCAGCTTGCCGCCGGTAAGCATAAGCTTGCCGCCGTAAAAATACGGATCGCCAAACCATTTGTAGTCCCGTATTTCATCGAACACAACCTCCGTTTCCGCCCCTTCCGCGTCAAAAAGCTCCATTGGATTGGGCGTGGGAGTTGGGCGCGGAGTGGGGCTTGGGGTAGGCGTGGGCGCGAAGGGCGCGCGGTAATCTATGCCTATAAGCGGCAGCAGCCGCGGCAGGCCCACGAATACTATAGCGGCAATTATGCCCGCTACGCCTATTATCGTTGCGCTAAGGGCCAGAATAGGGCCCCATATTGTGGATTTAAGGCTGCGCCTGCGGCGGATGGTATGCCGCCTTCTGTGATGTCGCTTCATATATTTTGTCACCATCGTGCTGATTTTAGTTTTATTATAGTATAACACAGCATCCCTTTCCCCTCAATGCGGCAAAATGTAAACATTGGTTGTTAATGCGGCAAATAACGGTTATAATAGCTGTACCACTAATGAATAAAGGCAGGTTTGAACAATGAACAAATTGCTTTCGCTTATAGTTCCGGTATTTAATGAAGAAGAGGTGCTGCCGGTGTCCTATGCGCGCATGAGCGCGGCAATGCAGGCGCTGACAGGCTACGATTATGAAATAATATATGTTAACGACGGCAGCCGCGACGGCACCATGAAGCAGCTCCGCGCCATAGCCAAGGAGCATAAGGAGGTGCGGGTGATAAGCTTTTCCCGCAATTTCGGCCATCAGCTTGCCGTTACGGCAGGCATGGACAATGCCCGCGGCGACGCGCTGATAATAATAGACGCGGACCTTCAGGACCCGCCGGAGGTAATAGCCGAGCTTGTGAAGGCATGGGAAAACGGCGCGGACATAGCATACGGCAAGCGGCTCAAAAGGGAAGGCGAGACGGTATTCAAAAAGCTTACGGCCTTCTGTTATTACCGTCTGCTCAACGCCATGAGCGCGTATCCCATTCCGCTGGATACGGGGGACTTCCGCCTGCTGGACAAAAAGGTTGCCGATGTATTCCTTAAAATGCGGGAGCATAACCGTTTCCTTCGCGGCATGAGCGGCTGGATGGGCTTTGACGCGGTGCCCGTTGAATACGTAAGGCACGAGCGTCAGGCCGGCAAAACCAAGTATACGCTCAAAAAGATGCTCCGTTTGGCGTTTGACGGCATACTTGGCTTTTCGTATAAGCCCATGTCCCTTGCGCTCTATGCGGGGGCTGCGCTTGGGGTAACAGGCATGCTGGGGCTTATAGCGCTCATAATAATCGCCGCCACTATTGGCTGTGCGCCGTGGCTTTGGGCCGTGGATGGGCTGGTGCTCATCAATGCGCTTACGCTTGCCGCCATAGGCGTGCAGGGCGCATACCTAAACCGCATATATGACGAGGTGCGCGGCCGCCCGCTTTATATCGCCGCGGAAACAATAAATTTGGACCGCTGAAAAATGTGAACATATGGCGATATAACATGAACTTATAGTGAATCTTGCATATTCGTATGCTTTTTGGGGTATTATGCTATTGCATAATACCCTTTGTTTTTGTTAATATTATGCCACTGAGGGACAACACCGGCTGCATAAGCCGCGTTTATATTTTCAAAATTTGTAGTTATGGAGGTACTGTTTTATGGCAGTAAAAATCGGCATCAACGGCTTTGGCCGCATAGGCAGGCTCGTGCTGCGCGTTTGCGCGGAGAATCCGGAGATGGAGGTAGTCGGTATAAACGATCCTTTTATCCATGCGGATTATATGGCATATATGACCAAGTTTGACACCGTGCACGGCATGTTCAAGGGCGAAGTGAGCGCGCATGACGATAAGCTTGTTGTCAACGGTCACGAGATTCAGGTTTATCAGCAGATGAACGCCTGCGACGTTCCCTGGAGGGAATGCGGCGCGGAATACATAGTTGAATCCAGCGGCGTAAATACCACCACCGAAAAGGCTTCTGCGCACTTTGTGGGCGGTGCGAAGAAGGTAGTTATCACCGCGCCCTCAAGCGACGCGAAGATGTTCGTAATGGGCGTGAACAGCGACGAATACACAAAGGACATGAACGTTGTTTCCAACGCCAGCTGCACCACCAACTGCCTTGCTCCCCTTGCCAAGGTTATTGAAGAGAACTTCGGCATTATAGAAGGGCTTATGACCACCGTGCATTCAATCACCGCCACGCAGAAAACCGTTGACGGCCCTTCCAAGAAGGACTGGCGCGGCGGCCGCGCGGCTGCGCATAACCTTATCCCCAGCTCTACCGGCGCTGCAAAGGCCGTGGGCAAGGTTATACCCGAGCTTAACGGCAAGCTGACCGGCCTGAGCATCCGCGTCCCCACTCCGGACGTATCCATAGTTGACCTGACCTGCAGCATTGAAAAGGCAGCCACCTATGAGGAGATAAAGCAGGCCATGAAGGAAGCCAGCGAGAGCGACCGCTGGAAGGGCATAATCGGCTATACCGATCAGGCCGTTGTATCCAGCGACTTTTACAGCGACCCGCACACCTGCATATTCGACGCCACCGCCGGCATAAGCCTGAACCCCAACTTCGTGAAGCTTATCGCATGGTACGATAACGAATGGGGTTACAGCAACAAGGTTGTTGACCTTATCGCCCACATGGCTAAGGTTGACGCGGAATAACACAAGCAAAGCATCATCAGGGGCGGCAGCGCCCCATTTTATTTGTGAACAATAGTTAAAATCATAACAATACTAATTGACGTTAGGTAGGCTGGCGGTATATAATAGCGCAGTATTAGTAAGTATATAAATGCTAAGCAGGGAGGATAAAAATGCTGCGCATAGAAAATTTGACCAAAATATACGGAAGTCATAAGGCGGTGGACGATTTGTCGCTGCACATTGCACCGGGCGAAATATATGGCTTTATAGGCCATAACGGCGCGGGCAAAACCACCACGCTCAAATCCGTGGCGGGAATACTGCGCTTTGACGCGGGGGAAATACTCATAAACGGCAAATCAATAAAGGCCGATCCCGTGGGCTGCAAGCGCGAAATGGCGTACATTCCGGATAATCCGGATATGTACGAGTTCCTTTCGGGCATAAAGTACCTTAACTTTGTTGCGGACATATACGGCATGACCAAGGCGGAGCGCGAGGAGCGCATAACAAAATACGCCGATATGTTTGAAATAACAAAGGACCTTGCCCAGCCCGTAAGCGCCTATTCGCACGGCATGAAGCAGAAGCTTGCCATAATAAGCGCGCTTATGCATAAGCCAAAACTCCTTTTGATGGACGAGCCGTTCGTGGGGCTTGATCCGATAGCCGCGCACCAACTCAAGGGCATAATGCGCGAGCTTTGCGACGATGGCGGCGCAATATTCTTTTCCACCCATGTGCTGGAGGTTGCGGAAAAGCTTTGCGACAAGGTTGCCATAATAAAGGACGGCAAGCTGCTCAAGTCCGGCTCCATGGAGCAGGTGAAGGGCGATGCTTCGCTTGAAAACGTGTTCCTTGAACTGGAGGAAGAAAATGTTTAAGGCCCTTGTTAAAACGCGGCTTGCGGCGCTGTGGGCTTCTTTCTATACGCGCACCCGCAGCGCAAAGAACGGAAAAAAGCCGTCAAAGCTTGGCAGCATAGGCATTGCCGTGCTGCTGATATATGTTATTGTGGTGTTCATAGGCATGTTTGCCGCGCTGTTCATGAGCATTGCGGAGCCATACCATGCGCAGGGCATAGGCTGGCTGTATTTCGCAATGGCGGGCATAATGGCGGCGGCGTTCTGCCTTATGGGTTCGGTATTCACTGCACAGACGCAGCTTTATAACGCGCGGGATAATGAAATGCTGCTCGCCATGCCCATACCGAGCGCGGCAATACTTGGCAGCCGCATGATAATGCTTCTGCTGCTCAATTATTTTTACGAGGCGCTTGTTGTTATACCCGCATTAGCCATGTGGATAGTGGCGGGGCTTCCGGTAACGGTTGGCGGCGTTATCTGCACTGCGGTCGGCTTTTTGCTTCTGCCGCTGCTGCCGCTCACGCTCAGCTGCCTGCTTGGCGGCATAATCGCCGCCATAACCGCGCGAATGCGGAACAAGAATATAATATCGCTGGTGTTCTCGCTGCTGTTTCTTGCCGTGTATATGTATTTTTATACAAATATGCAAACCTATATACAGCGGCTTATGGTGGACGGGCTAAATATTGCGGATGCGTTTGAGCGCAGCATTCCGCCGTTCTATTGGCTTGGTGCGGCTGCGGCGGACGGGGACTTCGTTAAGCTTATTCTGTTCGTGCTGTGCTGCGTTGTGCCGTTCGGCATACTGTATGCAGTGCTGTCCAAAACATTCATAGGCATAGCCACCGAAAGGCGCTCCGCCGCAAAGAAGGTATATAAGGGCGGCGAAATGCGCACAAGCAGCGCATTCATGGCCGTTGTTAAAAAGGAGCTTGCCCGCTTCGTAAGCAGCGCGGGATACATGATAAACGCCGGCATGGGCATAGTTATGATGGCTGCCGTGGCGGTATTCACGGCGGTGAAAAGGGCGCAGATTGTAATGTTCATCAACGAAGTAGGCACGGGCTACGCCGGGGTGCTTGTTGGGCTGATAGTATGCGCGCTTGCGAGCATGGTGTTCATATCCGCGCCGAGCATATCGCTTGAAGGCAAAAGCCTTTGGGTGATGCAGACAATGCCCATCCGCGGCGGAATGGTGCTGCGCGCCAAGGCCGCCATGCACATAATGATAGCCGCGCCCGCCGCGGTGCTCTGTACGGCTGCAATGGGCATAATTTTAGAAGCAAACGCGCTTGACTGCATAGCAGCGGCGCTGCTCGCCGTTGCGTTCGCGGTATTCACGGCGTATTTCGGCGTTGCGCTTAACCTGAAGTTCCATAGGTTCGATTGGATAAACGAGACCGCGGCGGTGAAAAGCGGAATGTCCGTAATGCTTGCCATGTTCGGCTCAATGGCAATATTGGCAATACCCGCGCTCCTGTATGCGCTGCTTGCGGCTGAATACATAGGCGCGGCGGTATACATGGCGCTGTGGGCGGCAATATTCGCGGCGGTAAGCATGGCCTTTGACGCCTGGTTCAAAAAGCAAGGCGATGAAAAATACGCATTTCTTACGTGATTGAAAAAACCATAATTTGGCGTAAATCTATCCTCCTTTTCCGGCAACAATAATAGCGACCAACGAAAAGGAGGATTTTGATTATGACATCCGATAAGAACGGAAAGCAGACCATAGGTTGCCGCGTTACCAGCTGCAAGCACAACATGAGCGGCTGTGACTGCGAACTGAGCCGCATAGAGATAGAGCCCCAGTGCGGCTGCCATACCGGCGAACCCTGCGACGAAAGCCTTTGCGGCAGTTATAAGTCCAGGTAAATTGGTCTGAAAAAAGGAGCGGCAAAAGCGCCGCGTGCCGATAGCACGGTAATTCAAATTGCAAAATCGGCATCGGCCGAACAGGGCCGGACAACAGCACGGGCGACACCTAACTTGGGTTGGGTGTCGTCTGCTTTTACGGGAAGATTATAAGTCAATGCGATATTTTTTCATAAAGCCTATTGAAAAAGCCCGTGTTTATGCGCTATTATGAGCATATACGCTAAGCGCGGACGGAGGTGAGCGACTTATGGATATTACGTTTGTAAATCCCGGTGTAGATTATATGATTCGGAGCATTATGCTTTTCCAGACGGAGGGGGAAGCGGAGTTTTGGCATGAACCGCTGTACCATTTCTATCCGCAGCTTGATATGGTATACGCTGCAAGCTTGCCGTTTGCAGAAAGAAAAAACTATATCGAGCGCACGATGAGAGCCGTTTATGCTAAAGCGGAGGATACGATAAATGAGAAGGCGGTATTATATGCCCGCCATTGGAACGCCTGCAAACCGCAGATTACGGCAGCCTTATCGGATGCCTTCGGCGTGGATTGCGCGAGCTTGTTTAATGAACTGCGCTGCAATTTGAGCATGAACCCAATTGAGCCGCGTTTTCTTAAAGAACGCCGTTACGACACATTCTATCTGAACAGCGAAAAGGGCGCTATCGGCGGCGGAATACATGAAATCATACACTTTGTTTGGTTCTATGTATGGAACAGACTGTTTGGAGATGATTACGATGAATATGAACGTCCTTCTCTCAAATGGATACTGAGCGAAATGGTGGTTGAGTCAATAATGAGGGATGAACGGCTCAGCTCCATAAACCCGTATTTCCCAAGGGAAAACGGCGGCTGCGTCTATCCGTATTTCTTCGATATGACGGTAGGCGGGGAGCCTATTCTCGATACGCTGGACGCCATGTACAGAAGTCGGAATATTGAGGATTTTATGCTAAACAGCTATGCCTATTGCCAAGAGCACGAGGCGGAGATTAGGGAACATATATTAAAGGCGGAGGGGGTGAGCCGTTGCTAACGGCAAAAACCGCCGACGGCCGATACGGGCTTTTACGAAGGGCGGCATTATTGAAGGCCATGAAAAAAGGAGCGGCAAAAGCGCCGCTCCTTTTTGTGTGCCGTATTATTATATATCCATGCTGGACGCCGTGCGCGGGAAGGGAAGCACGTCCCTTATGTTGGCAATGCCGGTAACGTACATTACAATGCGCTCGAACCCAAGGCCATAGCCCGCGTGCTGCACGCCGCCAAAGCGCCTAAGATCCATGTACCAATCGTACTGGGACATATCAAGCCCAAGCTCCTCAATGCGCTGCTTGAGCTTGTCTATGCGCTCCTCGCGCTGGCTGCCGCCGATTATTTCGCCAACGCCGGGAACCAGCAGGTCAACCGCCGCAACGGTCTTGCCGTCGTCGTTCAGGCGCATATAGAACGCCTTTATATCCTTGGGATAGTTGGTTACGAACACGGGGCGCTTGAATATCTGCTCCGTCAGGTAACGTTCATGCTCGGTTTGCAAATCGCAGCCCCAGTCCACGGGATATTTGAATTCCGCGCCGGACTTTTTGAGCAGCTCCACGGCCTCGGTATACGTTACGCGGGCAAAGTCGTTTTCAACAACGTTGGTAAGCCTGTCAAGCAGGGTCTTATCAACAAAGCTGTTGAAGAACTTCAGCTCGTCCGGGCAGCGCTCCATAACGGTGCGTATTATGTATTTTACCATTGCCTCGGCAACCTCCATGTCTCCGGCCAGGTCGCAGAAGGCCATTTCCGGCTCTATCATCCAAAACTCCGCCGCGTGGCGCGCCGTGAAGGAATATTCCGCCCTGAAGGTGGGGCCGAAGGTGTATATATCGCGGAAAGCCATTGCAAACGCTTCGCCGTAAAGCTGTCCGCTCACGGCCAGGTTAGCCTCCCTGCCGAAGAAATCCTTGCTGTCGTCAACCTTGCCGTCCTCGGTCTTGGGCAGGTCGTTCATGTCAAGCGTCGTCACGCGGAACATTTCGCCCGCGCCTTCGCAGTCGCTCGGGGTGATGAGCGGGGTATGCACATAAAGGAAGCCGCGCTCGTCAAAGAAGCGGTGTATGGCCTGCGCCACAACGCCGCGCACCCTGAACGCCGCCTGGAACATGTTTGTGCGGGGCCTAAGGTGCTGAATGGTGCGAAGGTATTCAAGGCTGTGCCTTTTTTTCTGAAGGGGATAGTCCCCATCGCACTCGCCTAAGATCTCTATTTCGCGCGCCCTTATTTCAAACGGCTGCTGCATTTCGGGCGTGAGCACAAGTTCGCCCTTAACGCCTATCGCCGTGCCGGTATTGAGCTGCTTGGTTATGTTGGGATTGATATTATTGGTTTCGTACACCACTTGCACGTTCTTGAAGCAGGAACCGTCGCCAAGCTCTATAAAGCCCACGTTCTTGCTTTCGCGCGCCGTTTTGATCCATCCTACAACCTCGATTTCGCCGGTATGCGCCTCGTAGCTGCGCACCAGCTCACTCAATCTCAACATAATCCACCTCCGGATAAAATATAAACTATTCAGCTATTATATTCCGATTTTGCATCTTTAGCAAGCATCGCGCATATATTTCCTAAATCATATTTTGTTATAAGGAGACATGCATTATGTATTATGCCGGCGTACCCACGCTTGTTGTCCGCGCAAAGTGCCCCGCGCTTATATCCATAAACGGCCGTGTGGCCGGAGAATGCGGCGGTGAAGGCTATATCAGCGTGCCGCTGAGCGCAAACGGGGATTATTACGTTACCATGCAGCCGCTGCTGCCGCACGATGCGTCAGGCGCGGCATTATGCCCCGTTACGCGCAGATTTTCGCTTGAAAACGGAATTATGGAGCAGACCGGGTATCCCGACGCCGTATTGTGCCTTTGGCCCGGCGGGGTGAATGAAATAACAATGAAGCCCATTGCCATATGCGCAAAGGCCGGCAAACAGTGCGAAAAGGCGGGACAGAAGGGCGCAGACGCGCAGGGGGCGAAGCAGCCCATTAACAATTTGGAACGCGGCATGGCGTTTGCCGTGGCAAGTATGCAGGGAAAGTATGACGAGGCAATGAGCTATCTTTCACCCGCGCTGAGGCGAAACGTGACAGCGGAGGCAATAGCCGAATTCATGGGGGAATATGAGAGTGTGCGCCCGCCCGTTGGGGACATGAGCGGGGACACGCTGGGCCTTATATACAAAAAGAAGGAACATGTTTACGCCGCGCGGCTTATAACGATAGAGCACGGACCGGAAGGCATAGACAACATCAGCGAGTTATGATGCCGAGAAGCTCAGCATAGAGCGCATCGCGGTTTTCGGGCGTAATGGTATAAAGCTGCGCCTTTTCGTGCGCGCGTATGCGGTTTAAGAAGTCAACGTCGTATCTTGCTTTTACCGCGGCTATAATGGGTATGTTCCCATCCAGCGCGTTGAACACGGCCCGCTTGAACTTTTCAGCATCCTTTTCCATGAAGCCGAGTTCATCCATTATTATGTATCCGCCCGGCTTTGCGGCGGTTATGTATTCCGCGCCCAGCGTATTGAACACATTTGTATATACATCGCGTATGCAAATGTCGCACCGGCCTATAAGATTAGCGCTGCCGTATGTGCGCTCCGCTTCCGTTTGCCGAGCAGGATGAATATATATTGGAAACAGCCCGTCCGCATCCGCGGTTGAAAGCATCTTTGTGCAGTACCCGTATATGGGGGCGTTTGCGTCCATGCACAGCCTGCGTATCAACGTGGACTTGCCAACGCCTTTTGCGCCGCATATCAATATGTGCTTCATATGGAGTCACCTTTCTATACAAAAATACCATCCGTGAAGGATGGTATTTTGCGTGGAGCTGGTGATGGGAGTCGGACCCATGAACCTCGTCATTACCAATGACGCGCTCTACCAACTGAGCTACACCAGCGAACCGTTCATGACGCTTACCGCGTCAACGGGATATATTATACTATCATATGCGGATATATGCAAGGATTTTTTTTGACAAGTTTTACTTTTTTTGCATATGCCCGCAAACGGAGCTTTTTTGGCGGCGTTATTTCATGCCAAGTTCTTTGTCTATGCTGGCCTGAATGGCGGCGTGCACCGCGCTTTCAAAGCCACAGCGCTGCAATGTCAGCACGCCTTCTATGGTTGTGCCGCCGGGGGTGGTGACGGAATCGATAAGGGCATATGGATGCATGCCGCTTTCGCTCACCAGCTTTGCGCTGCCCATTACGGCGCTTGCCGCAATGCTGAGCGCCTTTTGCTTGCTAAGCCCGTTCCTTAGGCCCGCGCGTGCCATTGCGTCGATAAACATATAAACATACGCCACGCCGCAGCCGGCTATGGCGGAGAACGTTTCAAATTCGCTCTCATCAAGCTCTATAAGCTCGCCAATCTTGCCGAAGGCGAAGCGGAACGCATCAAGCTGCGCCGCCGTAATGCTTGCGGAGGTGGCATAGCCTGTGGTGGATGCGCAAACGTTTGCGTTAACGTTGGGCATTATGCGTATTATGCTCGCGTCGCGGCCTATCCCTTCGCGTATGGCGGCAATGCCGTACCCTGCGGCTATGGACATAACAAGCGCGTCGGTGCGCATGGCGCGGCCTACGCGGGGCAGAATATCTGCAAAGGACTGCGGCGTGGTGGCAAGCACTATCGCGCCCGCCTGCGCGGCGGCTTCAAGCGTATCGCACACGACTATGCCCAGCTCGTTTGCCAAAGCGTCTGCCTTTTCGCGCGTGCGGTTGAAGGCAAGTATGTCGCCGGGTGCAACGCCGCCCGCGACCATGCCGCGGATTATTGCGGCAGCCATGCTGCCGGTGCCGATGAATGCGTATTTCATGAATATCTCCTTTATAATTCAAAAGAGCGGCGCTAACCGCTCTTTTATGCTTTACTTTATGGGCTTCATAGTAGGGAAGAGCAGCACGTCGCGTATGCTGGTTTCTCCGGTGAGCAGCATGACCATGCGGTCTATGCCTATGCCTATGCCGCCGGTGGGGGGCATGCCGTATTCAAGCGCCTGGCAGAAGTCCTCGTCTATCATCATGGCCTCGTCGTCGCCCTTGGCGCGCTCCATAGCCTGCTGCACAAAGCGGCCGCGCTGGTCTATGGGGTCGTTCAGCTCGCTGAAGGCGTTTGCGTATTCGTGGCCGGCAATGAACAGCTCAAAGCGTTCCGTTATGCCGCTTACGCCCTTCTTGCGCTTGGAAAGCGGGGAGTTTTCCACGGGATAGTCTATTATGAACGTGGGCTGGATAAGCTTATCCTCAACGAATTCGTCGAACGCCAGCGCCAATAGCTTACCCTTGGTGGCTGTTTTGTCGTCAAAGGGCAGCTTTATCTTCTTTGCAAGCTCGCGCGCCTCTTCGTCCGTTGCGCAGCCAAGGAAGTCAGCATTTGCGTATTTCTTCACGGCGTCGTTCATGCTCAGCCGTGCAAACGGCGGGGTAAGGTCAATGTCGTACTCGCCGTATTTTATCTTGGTGGTGCCGTTTACCAGCATGCAGCAGCGGGAGAACAGATCCTCGCACAGCTCCATCATTCCGTGGTAATCGGTATACGCCTGATATATCTCAATCGTGGTGAACTCGGGGTTATGCGTAGCGTCCATACCCTCGTTGCGGAAAAGGCGGCCTATTTCATAAACCCTTTCAAGTCCGCCAACTATGCAGCGCTTGAGGTGCAGCTCCGTGGCGATGCGCAGATACATGTCTATATCCAGCGTATTGTGGTGCGTTATGAACGGCCTTGCGCTCGCGCCGGAGGCGGCGGAGTTGAGCACGGGGGTCTCGACCTCTATAAAGTCAAGCTCGTTCAGCCTCCTGCGTATCTCGGCCTCTATCTTGGCGCGCTTTATGAAGGTGTTTCGCACCTCGGGATTTACTATAAGGTCAACGCTGCGCTGGCGGTATCTCAGTTCCTGATCCTTCAGCCCGTGGAACTTTTCGGGCAGGGGACGGAGGGACTTTGAAAGCAGGGTAACGCTCGTTGCATGGATTGAAACCTCGCCCGTGCGGGTTTTGAATACCGTGCCGGTAACGCCGATTATGTCGCCTATATCCATGGCCTTAAAGTCGGCATAGGATTCTTCGCCAACATCGTCGCGCTTTATGTAAACCTGAATATCGCCCTTGTAATCCAAAATGTGCGCAAAGGAAGCCTTGCCCATTATTCGCTTGGACATCATTCTGCCCGCAACGGTAACGGTTTTGCCTTCCATGGCGTCGTAATTTTCAATTATCTCTGTGCTGTAAGCATCGCGGTCGAACTTGACTATTTCAAAGGGATCCTTGCCGCGTTCCTGCAATGCCTTCAGCTTGTCCCGCCTTATCTGGAGCAGCTCGTTAAGCTCCTCGGCGGTTTGTTCGCGCTCCTCCACGGGAGCCTTAATGTTGTTTTCTTCCATTTATGCGCCTGTCTCCTGCGTTTGAAGATTATTTGCCTATGGCTGTTATTTCAAATTCGCTCACTCCGTCGGGAGTCTGAATTTCAACAAGCTCACCCACCTTGTGGCCAAGCAGGGTCTTGCCGACGGGGGATTCGTTGGAAATGCGGTTCTCGTAGGGGTTGGCCTCCGCACTGCCGACTATCTGGAACGTGCGCTCCTCGCCGCCGGCGGACAGCATCTTTACCGTAACGTTTGAACCAACGTCAACAACGTTTGTGTTCAGCGTGTCCTCGTCTATGAGCACCACGTTCTTGAGCATGGCCTCTATTTCAACTATTTCGTATTCTATGCGCGCCTGCTCAATTTTTGCCGCGTCGTATTCCGCGTTTTCGCTCAGGTCGCCGAAGGCCCTTGCCGTTTTTATCTGCTCCGCAATTTCGGTGCGCGCTGTGGTTTTCAGGTACTCCAATCTTTTCTCATACTTTTCCACGCCTTCGGCGGTAAGCCTTACTTCAGCCATGTTCATTCTCCTTCGTTAAGCCGCGTGCGTGCGGCATTATTTTTTTCATGTTTTTATATGGAAGCGCGGCAAAATAACGCTATACTCCCATATTGATGTAATTATATTTTAGCCTGTTTCGCTTGTCAAGGCGCGGCGGGAATATATTACTGTTCGCCGGCCAGCTCGCGCACGTAGTCCAGCGCAGCCCAAAGCTGCGCGTCCTGCTCCTGATCAAGCTGATTTATGGGCGTGCCCTTCATCTCCTCCGGCAGGTCAACTTCAATGTCCGGCGTAACGCCCGTGCCGTTTATGCTTTCGCCGCCGGGCGTGTAATATGCGCTGACGGTCATTTTGAGCCATGCGCCGTTTGAGCTGATGCGCTTTGTGTTCTGCACAACGCCCTTGCCGAATGTTGTCATGCCGACCACAACGCCGGCCTCGTTGTCCTGCACGGCGGCGGCAAGTATTTCGCTTGCGCTTGCGCTGTTTTCATTAACTATTATTGCGACCGGCACGCTTACGCCTTTTTTATTAGATGTGTATGTTTCCTCGCCGCCCTTGCCGTCGCGCACGGTAACTATAGTGCATTCGCCAAGCAGCGTGTCCGCAACGCTTACAACGTCCTTCAGCAGCCCGCCGGGGTTGTTGCGCAGGTCGAGGATGATGCCCTTGATGGGGCCCTTGCGCTTGGCGTCGGACAGGGCGTCGAGCAGCTCCTGCGTGGTGCGTTCGCTGAAGCGGGTGAGGCGGACCCAGTAGTAGCCGGGCTCGAGTTCGCGGGACTTCACGCTGATGAGCGGGATGGCGTCGCGCTTGATGCGCAGGTCCACGGGCTCCTTGGAGTCGCGGTGCAGGATGGTCAGCACCACTTCGGAGCCCTTGGGGCCGCGGATATGCGAGACGGCTTCCTGAAGCGTCATTTCCAGCGTGGGCTTGCCGCCCACGGCGAGGATGATGTCGCCGGACTTCATGCCGCCCTTGTCGGCGGGCGTATCTTCGATGGGGGTCACGACGGTCAGCTGGTTGTTCTCCATCGTGATTTCGATGCCGATGCCGAAGAATTCGCCGGACGTGCTTTCCTGCATATCCTTGAATTCTTCCTTCGACAGCATGGTTGAGTGGGGATCGAGGGATTCGAGCATCCCTTTAAGCGCGCCGTTCACCAGATCGGGGCGCGGGGTTTCCTTCACGTAATACCGCTCGACGATGTCGAGGACCTGGCTGAACCGTTTGAGCGCATCGAAGCGGCTGTCTTCTCCGGCGGCAAAGGCCTGTCCGAATGTCAACGAACCGACGGTCAGGAGTGAGAGCAAAAAGAGCGCGACGGCCCGTGACTTCCTATACATACAACAGCCTCCGAAGCTGAAAACAGTAGCTGAAAACAATGGGGTTGAAGATACCGGGGTTCTTTTGAAAACGCAAATGTTCTGAAAGGGCGTATTTCCTGGTTTCTTTCCCTCCAGCCGGGATGGGCCGGCTGGAGGGCGCGGACATGCCGCCGGGAAAGCCTTGAAGATTCATTTCCAGCCCTTACCATAAGAGTGGGCGGG
>ENA-OPCE01000547-OPCE01000547.1-human-gut-metagenome-genome-assembly--contig:-NODE-547-length-31223-cov-8.499583_pt1 | contig 31223 bp, 19 predicted proteins | sample MGYA00241247_ERZ501474 | MGnify/ENA primary metagenome ERZ501474 (study PRJEB25962, sample SAMEA2042572) | human gut metagenome | biome: human gut; feature: human-associated habitat; material: faeces... | reverse complement strand
CACAAATGCCTAATAAGTTAGTGTACGAGACGGATGAGATGTAGTTCCTCAGCCGTAGGCTGGTTTTATGGTTTTTAAAGGTGCAGTAAATAGAAAAGGACATCAGCGGTAACAACACAAATGTCTCATAAGTTGGTGTACGGGGCGGAAACAGCATTTCTCTCAAGGCGTCAGCCTTGGTTTTATGGTTTTCAAAAGGGTTAATTACCACGCAGCAAAGCTGCGGCTGTATGACTTCCTCTGTTATCCTTTCCTGCCCGCAAAGCCATAAGATTTCATGATACGGGGGTAAAACTCCATTTTAAATTTGATGATTTGGGGGTAAAATAGCATTTTAAATTTAATGATTTCTGGTTCCGCCATCTAAAAAGCCCCGCATTTGCGGGGCTTTTCCTGTCTTACTTTTATTCTTCCTTCTTATCCAGATCGTACAGGATGAGTCCGATGAAGACGAGGTTTTCTTCTCCTATGTTTTCGATGCCGTGAGAGTTTCCGTTTTCACAGCAGGCGGAGTCGCCCGGGTTCATTTCGTAGGTCTTGTCGTTGTCGGTGTAGAGGGCTTTGCCGGAGAGGATGTGGTAGATCTCGCGGTCGCCCTTGTGTTTGTGGACGCCCATGGAGCAGCCCTTTTCGAGGGTGGCTTTGACGAAGAGGCGTGCGTTTTCGCGGAGGGTTTCCGGGCCTGCGATGTGTTCTAAGATGATGCGGCCTTTTCCGCCGTTGGCGTGGTCGATGATGGTTACGGGTGGTTTTTCGAGCATGATGGGTCTCCTTTACGATTCATTGGTCCAGCCGCGGCGGAGGAGTTTCAGGGTTTCTGTATTTCCTATGTTGACGTGGCGGAGAGATTTTCTGGCAATATTTCCGAGCCTGACGAGGGTGTCGACGGGTGTCGGCGGCAGGTCCTGCATGCGGAGGCGCGGGAAGAAACGGGTGATGTGGAGGGGAAGGTCCGGGCTGACGGAGGCGAGCCAGACGGAAAGGTCTTCGAAGGCTTCGGGGTCGTCGTTGACACCCGGGATGATGAGGCAGGTGATTTCGACGTGGGACACTTCACTGGCGCGGACGATGGTGCGTTTTACGGTGGGAAGGTCGCCGCCCCAGGAGCGGTAGAGCTCTGGGTCCCATGTCTTGAGGTCGATGTTCCATGCATCGATCAGGGGAAGAAGGGCAGTGAGCGGCTCTTCGTTCACGCAGCCGTTGGTGACCATGGCGTTCACCATGCCGGCCTCTTTGATGAGGGGCGCGGTGTCACGGATGAATTCGTAAAACAGAAGTGGCTCGTTGTACGTGTAGGCGACGCCGATATTTCCTTCTTTCCTTGTGGAAATGGCAAGGTCCAGGACGCCCTTGGGCGTCATGCGGCGGAAGGCCGGTTCTGCCTGGGAAATTTCCCAGTTCTGACAGAAGGGGCAGCACATGTTGCAGCCCATGCTCCCGATGGAGAGGATGCGCGAGCCCGGATGGAAGTGGGCGAAGGGCTTCTTCTCGATGGGGTCGAGCGCGGCGGACGTGCACATGCCGTATGTGACGGCGCGCAGCAGCCCGTGGTCGTTCAGTCGCGTGCGGCACCAGCCTCTGTGGTTCAGAGGGATCTGGCACTCGTGCGGGCAAAGATGACAGACGATGCTGCCATCGGTATTTCTTTCATAAAATACAGCTTCCATGATGCCTCCGAAAGGCCGGAGGATCAGTAGTACCTCCGGACGGTGAAACGATACATTTTGACGGGCTCATCGGCTCCGATGCCTGCTTTCCGGCGGGCGATTTCGACCTGCTCACGCGGATCGGTGATGCCCGGCAGGTCGGGGAGGAGAAGGCCTCTTCGAAATCCTCTTTCGACGATGACGCCGTAGATTTTCGGGTCAAGGTCGCCTTCCGAGGAAATGGGCTCTGGTGCGGAAAGGACGTCGACGGAAATGTCGAGGTCGTCCAGCTCGTAGGGATTGACGGGCGGGAACCGCGGGTCTTCACTCGCCGCGGCTTTTGCGTTATGGATGATTTCCTCAGCCGCCGAATTTCGGACGGGAAGGATCGTCCCGATGCAGCCACGGAGGGCGCCGAATTCGTGAAGGGACACGAAGACGCCGGCTCTTTCCTTGAGCTCTTCGGGAATGTCCGCTGGCGGTTTGAGAAGTTTTCCCGTCTTCAGGTACTCGGCAATCGAGTCCCTGGCCAGACGCACGCGGATATCATGGGCTTCTTTTCGCCCATCGGCTTCCTCGGGCAGGCAGAGGCAGACGCCGTAGCCGACGCCGAAGGGGCCTTCGTGCGAGAGGACGGGGATGGACCATTCCTTGCCGGAGAGCGCGCCGAAGAGGAAATAGACCGAGGGCAGGCCGCACATGCCGATGCGTTCGATGAAATCATCGGTCATCGTGAGGAGCGGTTCCATCGTTTTCCCTTCGAGCGCCTTCATGACGCCCCGGTCGAAGACGATGCCGTCAGGGCTGTAGCCGTTCGGCGAATCCTTCGTCAGACGGTGGGAGAGGTCGCCGGATGCGACGATGGCAATGCGCCGGCCCAGCTTTTCAGCGCAGTTCGTGACGATTTCTCCAAGCACCTTGTTCATGTCGTAATTCGTAAAGCAGGGCGAGAAGAGAAGGACATTTCCTTTGAAAGCGGCTTCCTTCAGGAAGTACATCGGGACGAACATGCCCCAGTCGATTTCAATCTTCCGTCCGAATTTCTCCGCTGCCGCCTCATCCATGCGGAAAAGCGGGATGACCGGCTCGGCTTCCTTCATGACCGCCTCGGCGAGCTCCTGGTCGACGGAAAATTCCATCGAAACCTCGGGGTGCCCAAAATACATGAGATCACCTGCGAGGTTTTCCTTGATGAAAATGGCAGGCCCGCTCGGCAGGCAAAGATTATGCGGAGACATGACGACGACCGTCTCCGGATCCGTCTCCATGATGAGCTTCATGGATTTCCGGACCGCGTCCATCGTCTGCTGGATTTTCTTCGTTTCCTTCCCGCCGATTTCGGGAACCATGATAGGCGGATGCGGAAAAAGCCCCGCAGCCGTCAAAAGTCCTTTCATACGACGCCTCCTTTCGGGGAATAAGAATCTTTCTGTTTTCTTCAGTGTAGCCCTAATGATGGGAAAAATCAAAGGGGAGGGGTGCGGATTTCCTGCACAAAAAAGGATGATCCTCTTTGTGAGGATCATCCTTCATAGGAGTTCGGCTATCGGTATTTATTCTGCTTCAGCGGCTTCCTGGACTTCGTCCTTCGGCTGCGGGTATTCGCCGCGGTATTCTACGACTTCAGCCAACGGCTTTCTTGGCATGGCTTTGATTTCCTTGTCCGTGTAACCAAGAGCGATAGCTGCGACCATTTCGCCGTCAGCGTGGAGCCATTCCTTCAGTTCGTCATACGCGAAGAAAATGTTGCAAGTCCAGAGACTTCCGATGTTTCTGGCAGTTGCTTCGAGGCACATATTCTGGATGGCTGCACTGATGGACTGGATATCAGCCAGTTCCATCATGTACTTGTCAGACGGGTAGGACTGACGATAGTCCATGCCCTTGGTATTCACTACGAATACAATGACCGGTGCCTGTTCCAGGACGCGTGCTGTATAGATGGCAGAAGGAATGAATTTGTCATATCCCTTGCTGAAAATGGCAGTCTCATCGCCTTTACGGTTGCGCATGATGCCCTTCTTCAGGCACTTCACCATAGCTTTTCTTTCTTCACCACGGATGATGATGAACTTCCATGGCTGTTCATTCTTTTCTGACGGAGCCCACGTAGCTGCTGTCAGAATCTCGTCAAGATCTTCCTGTGCGATAGGTTTCTGCAGGAAATGACGGGTACTCCTTCTTTTGTAAATTTCCTCAATCACTCTTAAAATCCTCTTCTACCGAAAAAATTCCGGACTCCTCCATTAAATACAATATAAGGATTATTATATGTGTTCTTTACAAGAAAATCAAGTCTTTAGACTAATAGTCAATAAGATAAAATTCCGCCGGTATCGGACCCGGCTTGGAAGGGGAGCAGGAAATGACAGAGACTTTGCATATCGGGCTTTTTCATTTTTACAATCCGGGTGTATAATTAGGAAATATGAACCCGAGTCAGATGAAAGGTGGAAATAGTATGTACAACGTGATCTTCAAGAGAAGAAGTGTCAGATTCTTCAAGAGCAACCCGATCTCCAAAGTAGATATGAGAGAAATCCTCCGCGCAGGCATGTGGGCACCGTCCGCAAAGAACCGCCAGCCATGGAAATTCGTCGTCGTCAGAGGCAAGAGCAAGGATGAAATGCTCGCCCTCATGGAAAAAGGCATCGAACGCTCCGAAAAAGGCGAAGGCGTCCTCGCAGGAAGTTCGGACCTCTACACCAACGCACGCTTCACCCTCAAATGCATGAAAGAAGCATACAATATCGTATTCATCGTCAACCCGAACGGCCGCAACATCGAAGAAGAATGGACACCGGCAGACAAGATCCATGAACTGAGCGACGTCCAGGCCATCGGCGCAGCAGCCCAGAACATGGCACTCCAGGCCACCTCCATGGGCATCGGCAGCCTCTGGATCGGAAACATCTTCTTCGCCTACGAAGAACTCACCGAATGGCTCGGCAAAGGACAGATGGTCCTCGCCATGGCATTCGGCTACCCGAACCACAACCCCTGCCCGCTCGCCAGAAAGAGCGAAGACGAAGTCATCGAAGTTAGAGACTAAAAGAGACTACTATATAATGTATAAAAAAGGACTGCGGCAAATGCGATCATTTGTTACAGTCCTTTTTGCGTGGGAGGGCATATCCCTCGAGCGCCGCTAAACTCGCCTTTCCAGACGGGGAAGTACGCCCTTGACCTTGCTCTGGAAGAGAAGGTGCGCCGGATACCAGTTGACATCAGCGGTAACAACACAAATGTCTCATAAGTTGGTGTACGGGGCGGAAACAGCATTTCCTCAAGGCGTCAGCCTTGGTTTATGGTTTTCAAAAGGGTTGATTACCACGGACGAAGTTCGGTTGCATGGTTTTGAACTTAACCTTGCCCTGGAAGGGAAGGTGTCAGCGGAGCTGACGGATGAGTTGCATTTCGTCGAGCGCAGCGAGGTTTGAATGTTTTTCCTCAAGGCGGAGCCTTGGTTTAAGGATGTTTGAGCTCGCCCCGTAGGGGGAGCTGGCGCGCATGCGCCTGAAACATCATCTCCAACAGCCGTAGGCTGGTTGTATGGTTTTCATCATGCATTTTCTCCCCCATCCCCTCATTTGTATACTTTCGGATAGTATCTTCTGGATTTTCCATCTGTTATAGTCGTATGCAGGAAGAAGGAAAACCGGGTTTCATTGATTTTCAATGCGGCCGAGAGCTGCCGGCCGCGCACCGCTCTCTTTCAATCGATGACACCATAAAAGCAGCTCCTTTTTCCTCTTTTTATTGCAAAAAGAGCCGAAAAATCATTGAGATTCAGATACAAATAATATAAATATTAAACATAGTTTGAAATTATAAACTATCAATTATAATTATATTGTTTACCCTGTCAAAAGTGCTAAGAAACCATAGGAAATGGGGCTATGTATATTTGACAGGATGCGCATGATCTGTTCCACGAAAATGGCTGCTGTAATTGAGAATGCACCTAGAAAATGATTTCCGTTTTCAGTATAACTATATGTCATGCATGGGCGGAATAAAGGGAAGTCAACCTTGTAAAATGATAGAATACGGCTGTCTTTAAATGAATACTTTAGCGCGTTAAATCTAAGAATGAACAAAATCACGAATTATTCCACTAATAGAATTATATCTATTTACTTATATACTTTTGGTATATTTAAATATCTAAAACTTGTGGTAATATAGAGGTGGATAAATTTATCAAAGTTTATCTGTCAAACGTATAAGGCTGTAAAGGGATTGATTCCCCACGGGATGTAAACGCCCTGTGTCAAGCCATATGGAAGGGCGTGGTGACAGATATCTGATGGAACAGACATCACTTCCGCAAAAGAAAACGCGGACTGGTAGAGAGACGCCGGGGGGATCACAATAGCTGGAGGGCCTTTACGAGGTGCCAGCAGCACGCAAGACGCAAGACCCTTCTTCCGCTTCCGGGGGGGAATCCGAAAGAAGGCATCGGGGGCTTTTCCTGTTTTATGGAGACTCGGAGAACTGCATCACGGAGCGGGGGCTCCGCGCAGAACTTACGCCATGAACGAGGAAAAGAATCAAGAGCCCGCGCGCAAGCGCGGGTTTTTGATTGGGCAAAAAGATGGAGCCGGAGATGGAGCTCTGGATATAGGATTTCCCTTTGAAATCGGCAAATGCATAAAAAATGCATAATGTATTATCGCGTAAGATGGTACTACAATTGCATGTATCGAAATAAATAGTGTTCCGTGTCCGCAAGGAGGGCGGCGCTGGAATGCTTGAGGGGGATTTTTTATGAAAACGAATGAGAAATTAGTGCGGCTTGTACTGGCCGCAGGCATATTAAGTCTTGCGGGAGGACTCTCCTCTGTAAAGGCAGCTGTCGTGACGGGAGAGAGTGTGACCGTCACATCCGGCACGGACAATGCGTACGGCGGAAAGGCGGTTTCTTCTGACGATACGGTCACGGGGAATACGCTTTCCCTTTCCGGGACGGCATCGCCATCCATTGCGGCCGGCGGGTATGCGGAGGAAGGGACTGCTTCTGGCAATACCCTTTCGATCGCGTACAATGCGAGTGCAGGCAAGGCATACGGCGGTTATTCTTCCGCGGGAGATGTTACAGGAAATCATATTTCCATGACGGAGAAGACGTATGTGACAGAAGGTGCTTACGACGGCTATACAGGAAGCGGCACAGCATCGGGAAATACGATCACCATGACGGATACCGATGACAGCGGCGTCTTTCTGTCTGACGCCGGCATGGTGGCAGGCGGCTATTCAGCCAATGGCAATGCAGAAGGAAATCAGGTCATCCTGACAGACGATACAAGCGTCAGAGCCAATGTGTACGGCAGTTTCTCCGAAAAAGGCGATGTCAGCCAAAATACCGTTACAATGAGCAATAGCTCTCTTTCCGTTGACGGGACACAGCGCGCTGTGTACGGCGGCTATACGGCTGACGGCAATGCGGAGGGAAATGAAGTATCCATCGATAATAAATCCTATGTCAGCGATGCCTATGGCGGACATACGGGAAATGGCGATGCTTCCGGCAATGCAGTATCTGTCAAAAATACGTCCATCCCTGATGCTAGTGGCGGCGTCGCGGCAGGCAAAGGCAGCGCCAGCTCCAATACGGTCACTTTGGAAAACAGCATGATCAACTCTGTGGCAGGCGGCAGTGCGAATGAAGGAGATGCCACTGGCAACACGGTGACGTTGATCAATTCAGATGCCACTATGGTATACGGCGGATCTGCAAATACAGGGAATGCATCAGGAAATATAGTGACAATGACCGGCGGGACTGGTAATGGTATTCTTTTCGTCGTCGGGGGCATCGTTAATGGGTCCGGCGATGCTTTGGATAATCAGGTAACCATCACCAATCTCACCAAAGATACCCAATTCATGTCCGGAATGCCTGTTATTGCAGGCGGTGTGACCATGGACGGGAAGACGGCAAGAAATACGCTTTCCCTGACACAGAATAATGGCACGGTCATCAACATGGCGGATGACCAGGCTTCGATGTACGGCGGCTATGCCAGCGAAGGCGCTTCAGGAAACAGCCTCAGCGTGAGCGGCAGCGACTTGACGTCCTATGACCTTTATGGCGGTTTTACGGTTTCAGGCGATGCCGTTTCCAACAGCGTGAGCGTCAACGGAAGCACCGTCACGGGAAATACGTACGGAGGCTATCCCGCTTCAGGAAATGCGTCGAAAAATACGGTTCTTCTGACGAATGCTGGCGTGGAAAAGGATACAAGCACAAAAGATGCAGAATCACCGGCTGTCTATGGCGGCTTCAGCGAAAGCGGGGATGCTTCCGAAAACACCGTCACCGTCGATGGGGGCACAACCAGTGCCAGTCTTTACGGCGGATACACGAAAGAGGGGGGCTGCCTCCGGGAATACGGTCAATATCCAGAGCGGCACCATCGGAGGAAGTGAGGAGAGCACACTTTCCGGCGGATACAGTGAAGACGGAGCGTCCGATGACAATACCGTCACCATCACGGGCGGCATTCTTTCTTCGCTCCTCAGCCTTTACGGCGGTTATAGTACCACAGCCAGCAGCGGCAATACGCTGAACCTTTATACAAAAGGAAATACTATCGAGAACCTGGGCTATTTTCAGACATTAAATTTCTACGTCCCTGCCGGAACAAGCGCCGGAGAGACGATGCTTGAAGTCACCGGCACGGCCGACGTTTCCAATGCTGTGATCCGCGCAGGCGTCGAAGACACGACGAAGCTAAATCCGGGCGAAGTCATCAATCTGATCCACGATGCAAACAATCCGATCGTGACCGACGGCACCACCTACAGCATGATGAGCGGCAAGGATACGGCCATGGACGCAGGTTTCCTTGAAAGAAAAGTCCTTATCAAGAAACAGGATGCGAATACCATCGTCCTTTACGTTCCTGAAGACAGCACGCCAGCCTTGAATCCGGACACGAAGCTCATCCCCGAAAGCCGCGAGGCTGCCGTGGGTGCGCTCAAAAACGCAGCCGATCTCATTTCCAAAGATGCCTACGATGCTGCCTCTGCCGCCTGGGAAGACCATAATGTCAAAGACCATTTTGTGCCCTATGCCGTCATCGGCGGACACAACCTCCGTTATGAGACGGGTTCCTATGTCGATGCCAATGGCCTTGCCGCCAACGTCGGCTTCGTCAGGAGAATCGATCATAAGGGACATACCGACACCGTCATGCCGTTCCTTGAATACGGCAGGAGCAATTACACAAGCCACTTGGATGACGGAGCCAGAGGCGACGGACGGGAGCACTATACCGGTGCCGGACTCCTCCTTCGCCGCGATCTGGCGGATGGCCTCTACTACGAAGGCGCTCTCAGAGCCGGATACACCAAGGGCGACTTCCATGGCATCATTGCGGGTGCCATGACCAGGTACGAAAGCGGATCGCCCTACCTTGCCGCGCAGGGAGGCCTTGGCAAGATTTATACCAAAGACCGCGACACCTATGATGTTTACGGCAAATTCTTCTATACACACCTTGGCAGCGACTCTGCCACCCTGAAAAGCAGCTTCGGTAGCTCGAAGTATGACTTCGGTGATGTCGATTCCTACGTCACAAGACTGGGCATGAGATGGACAAGAAACTTCGACACCGTCCGCGCCTTCTACGCAGGCATCGGCTGGGACTACGAATTTGGCGGTAAAGCCAGCGCATACTACCAGACATACAGGACCGAAAGCCCGTCCATGAAAGGCGGCAGCGGTTTCCTCGAACTAGGCTGGGAAAGCAAAATCGATGACACCCATCCATGGGGCGTGGACCTCAGAGCCACAGGCTGGGCCGGAAAACAAAGAGGAGCAACGTACTATGCAGCAGTGAGCCATAAGTTTTAAATAGATGTATATGTTACGAAAAAAAGGACTCGTTCTATGTGGCGGGTCCTTTTTTAATACTCGCCTTCCCAGACGGGGAAGGGCGTATGGGATGGGGTTCAAAAGGTCCAAAACGAATCAGACCTGAAATCTTTTCTTTATTCCTTGTGAAGCGGCCTCCTTCGGGGGAAGTGGCCATTATACCAATGATTGCATATGAAATCATAGAAGTGTTCGCAGTATTTCATAATGGCCGAAAGGGGTGCAGTAATAAGTAAAGGGATAGGGTTGATTATCGACAGCCGCAGGCTGGTTGTTCGGTTTTAGAACCTTACGACCTCGCTTCGCTCGAGGGAAATGCTGTATCCGTTTACACCTTCCCTTCAATTCTTCGTGTCTACCCTCAAAAATTTTTATTTAAGTATTAATTATTTTATTAAATATTATAACGAAAATATTTCATTAAAATAAATTCGTATTATATAATATGGTAGACAAAGTCTTGTTTCGTATGGGAAACGGGCAGGACAGTGTAATGATTTCTCTTGGAAGGCTATAGGGTTGGAGAGGATTCGGCGTCGTATATGGCCGGATTGCAAGGCTCCAAAGGTTTGGGAAGGAGAATTGAATATGGGAAAGAAGCGCAGTGCATTGGCCGTATGGGTCATGGCGGGACTGTTCGGTCTGGGCTTCAGCGGGGCTCCGGCTATGGCGGAGACGGTGACAGGGATTACGGCAGGGACGGTTGATCCGGAGACGGGTGCTGTCACGCTGAAGACAGGGACGTTTTCGAATGAGGACGGATCGTTTACGGAAGGTGAAATCTCGAAAATAGAGGGCAGTGCATCATCTGGCAATACATATGTATTGTTCGGCTCGGACTATACGGGGCAGGGCAGCCATAATATTGTCTCCCTGAGTGGTTCGGATACCACGCTTTCACCCGGTGTCAGCAATGGCAATGTGCCCGGCATTGCTGCCAGCTTTGTTCCCGGGGCTTATTATACGAGCCAATATGGATCGACTCATGCAATCACGCTTGATTCATCAGTGAAGGATGCGAAGGGAAATATTCTGTCCATCACGGATGGGGCTGTTGTTGATGATGATTTAGCAAACAGCTCTTATTATTTCACCAATTTTGCCGGCGGTGTATCGGAAATAGGGACGGCCAATGACAATAAGGTCATCGTGGAAAATGCTGTGCTGAAAGGGAATACCTCTATTGCCGGCGGACGGAGCCAGACTATCGCAAAAAACAACTCTGTCGTACTGACGAATGCCGGATCGGATGGGACAAGCTGCCGGTGGACGGTCATCGGCGGTGCCGCTGAGCTCTCCGGCGCTGATGCGGATATCGAGGGGGCTGCATATGATGGATCCACGCTGGATGAAAGCCAGATGATGGCCAGCGCCAATACAGTCGCTATTTCCAGCGATGAAACTATGACCGGGACTGTTGCAGCCTATAACCGTGTCATTGGCGGCGCGGGTCTGGGCAATGTGACGGGAAACAGCGTGAAGGTCAATTGAAACGAGGCCGCAGAATCGCAGGCTGCATCGAGCGCCAAGACTTCCATCGCTCAGGCGGACGGCGGTATAGCCGGCATAGATAGCGTATTCCTGCAGCAAAAAAGCTGTGAAAAAGCGGACGGCGGTATAGCCGGCATAGATACCATTAATGGATCTTATAACACGGATGATTATTACCTGATCGGCAATGCCGAAAACAATACGGTATACCTGAATAATGTGACAGTGACGGGCATAGAGACTGTCGGCAGGTACAATACCTATTATGATTCCGGTGCCGTTAACGGCGGCCTGGCATATGGCATTACCGGCGTCAATGGAGCCAGCGGCAATACCGTCTATCTGGCGAATAGTACCGTAAACAGCGCTGCTTACGGCGGCTATATGTATGCAGAAAATCGGGGAGACCTGGCCACGGATGCTGATACGAATACGGCGGCCGTGACACTTCCCATAACAGTGAATAGTGCGGATTCAGAGATTACCGTCACCACGCCTTTAGCGGTCAGTGCCGGTGTCAATAACAATGCATTGCATGTCATAAAAAGCACACTGACGGGCGGATCCGCCGGCGGCATGATGAACGCGGACGACCTTACTGATTTATCAGGAAATACAGTAGTCAGTGTCAATGACAACAGTATCACGCTCAGTGATGGCAGTACGGCATCCTCTTATTTGTACGGCGGCTATTTGACGACGGAGAGCATTGCGGATCTCTCCTGCAAGGCGGAGGCCAGCCTTGATGGAAACAGTATCGATCTTACAGGCAAAAGCAGTGTCAGCCGGAATATGTTCGGCGCCTATTTGGAGACGGACAGCATTACGGATCTCTCTGGCGAAGCTAAGGTCAGTGTCAATGACAACAGCATCACGTTCGATGATGGCAGTACGGCATCCTCTTATCTGTACGGCGGCTATTTGACGACAGACAGCATTGCAGATATTTCTGAGACGTCGGGGATCAGTGTCAATGGCAATCATGTGTCTGTCCAGGACAGCACGATAAAAAGCGCGGTAATCAGCAACCGTATTTATGTTAACGGCGGATACTTGTATGCTGGTGATATCACGGGCCTCTCTTCTGAAAATGTGACGGTCAGTGACAACAGTGTCACCGCGGTAAACAGCACTCTTGGAGCCACAGTCTATGGCGGCTATTTTGAAACGACGGAACATGAGAAAAGTGCAGATGACACTGCTTCTGCAGACGCGATTTCTGTTTCCGGAAACAAGGTCACACTTCTGGATACGTATGTCGACGGCGATAATGTCTATGGCGGCTATGGGGTAATCGATAATAATAGTAAGGCTGATTCCGTCGTGCTCTCTCCTGTCAATGTCAATAACAATACAGTGGATATTTCCTTTGATACACTGATGGATACAATGGCACTCTACTATGTTTACGGCGGTGATACATCGCTGGGCAATGCGGACAATAATAGCGTGAGCATCTCGGGAATTCAAGCGGAAAATGGATCCAATATACTGACTATATACCATAACGTCATAGGCGGGAATAGTTCGTACGGATATTATGGCGGCAATGCGGAAGGCAACAAAGTTTCGCTGAAGAATGCCGATTTTTACCAAGCTGTATATGGTGGTAAAGTCGGTACTGATTTCGTTGCTGATCCAGATAAGGGCCTTGCGGGTATCAGCGGTGTCAGCGGCAATACGGTCGACATATCCGACAGCGTATTTAAGGGATTCGCGGACAATAACTATGTGTATGGCGGTTATTTGAGAGTGGGGTCTCTGCCGGATGGAGGAACGGCAGAAGAAACAAAAGATGGCATAAAGGTCACCTATACAAGCGGCAATAAAACGATATCGTATATACTGCCCAAAGCGTCGAGCCCAGGTGTCAATCATAATACCGTCACTTTGACAAATCTGAAAAACGAGAGTAATGTTGGCCTTAATGTCTACGGCGGCAAGGAGGAGTATGTTTCCGGCGAAGAAGTCTTTGACTCTGTAACGGCGAATGACAATAAGGTAACTATCTCGTCCACGCTGGATCAGGCATCGGTCTATGGAGATGTCTATGGCGGTGCTGTGGCAGAAGGCGATGCGGATAGAAATATCGTAAGTATTACAGGGGAATGGCTTTCTCAGGAAGAAGGTCCTGCATCCAATATAACAGTCACTGACGTCATTGGCGGGAGCGCCGGATACAAGGAAACCCTGCAGGAGAGATGTCTCCTGGGCAATGCAGGAGGAAATACGGTCACTCTGGAAAATGTCCAGGCAGAAACTGTCTATGGCGGCAAAGCGCAGGGCACCTTTGTCAATGGTGCGAGCGGAAATAAGGTCACCATGGTAAACAGCACGGCATCCGCATCATTATTTGGCGGATACCTGTCCCTTCCTGACTGGTTGTATTGGCCGACAATTTCCGATTCCGATGGTGCACAGTCTGTTACCTATGAAGAAGATTATTATGGTGCGTATACGACGTATGACGTATACGCATACCGTTGAAAGCGCAGCGAGTGCCGGGGCCAATAACAATATCGCAGGAGTCTCTTATGATCTGGAAACGACAGCAGACTACAGAGAGGCAGTGGGAGGCTTTGCAGAAATCGGTTCAGCCAATGGGAACACCCTGGTGATGGAAGGCAGGCAGCTGGATGACGGCACCAATATGACAATCGATGCAGGCGATTATAGTGATGAAAATCTTGTACTGGTACCCGATATGGATGTGGCTGCTGCAGGCGGCGCTGCCTATATGGGCACGGCCAATGAAAATACACTGGTGCTGACAAATACCACCCTGAAAAATAATGTCGCTGGCGGCCTGGTAGGTATTACGCTGGCGGCAGATGATGATGAATGGTATTACAAGACCTATGAATTATTTACGGTGGATACCGTGCAGGCCAATGAGAATAAGACACTTCTGACAGATGTGCTGACAGAGGAGTCTTCTATCAGCGTATACGGCGGCTATGTGGCACCTACGACAGCAACCGCCCTTACGCCAGTTCAAGAAGATGACGAGTGGGTTCTCCAGGCAAGGGAGAACGCCAGCGCCAATGAAAATATCCTGCAGATTGTCCAGACAGTGGACAAAGACGCATCGTATAAGGATGTCCTGGGCGGCACCACTCTTTATGGAGAGGCCAATGGAAATCAGGTCATCATCCAGGGGACGGAAAAGGAAAAAATCACAGCAGCTCATGTTGCCGGCGGATACACCGGCGGTACCCATGCAGACAGCAATACAGTCTCTCTGGCCAATGCTGAAGTCACAGGCAGCATTATCGACGGGACAACGGTTCTCTCCACGCAGAAAACGGTTTATGGTTATGACGACGATGGCGATGTAACTAGTACAACACCATATACATCAGCACTTTCCTTTGCAGCGGAAGGAGACCAGAGCGCTAAGGGAAATACAGTATCCCTCGCTAATGTCAGCGGAGGGCTGGTCCTGGGCGGTATGGTCATGCAGGGCACGGCCGAGGGCAATGCGGTTACCCTGTTTGGCGGCTCTCAGGCTGGTGACGCCTATGGCGGCATTTCCGGCATAGGCGCTGCCAAGGGCAATACAGTCACCATTTCCGGCAGCACGGCAGAGAACGTCTACGGCGGCGCAGCCGGCATCCTGGGCACAGACAGTGCAAGCATTCGTTCTGCCCTGAAGAGCAGCCTTCCGGTTTTGGAATATGATGAAAAAAACAATGACTATTACGGCGCTGAAATTGATCCGGAAGTGGGTTATATTTCCGGAACGACTTTTGAAAATATAGCAGTTGTGCCAGATGCAGAAGAATCTGCCATCAGCGCCAGCGGGAATACGGTGAATATGGTCAGCGGCACGGTGGAATCCATCTACGGCGGCTATGCAGCAGACTCTCTCATGGATGAGGCAGCAGCCGAACCGACGGAAGAAGAGGCAGCGTATGGCATCATGAGCGATGAGGAAGATGAAGGCACCACCTACGAGAGCGGAGCTGCTTCGGACAACACCGTCAACTACTACGGCGGCACGGTCAGCCAGAACATCATCAGCGGCTATTCCCAGTCCGGCGAAGCCAATAACAACACCGTCAATCTGTACAGCGGCATGCTGAGCCTCCTTGGAAACCTCTATGGCGGATACAGCGAAAGCGGCGGCAATACACTGAACGTTTATACCAAAGGGAACAGTACAGGAAACCTGGACCATTTCCAGAGCTTGAACTTCTACGTGCCGAAAGAAACGACAGCCGGCGAGACCATGCTGACCGTCACTGGCCAGGCGGATGTCTCCGGAGCTGTCATCACGGCCGATCCATCCGGAATCGAAAGCCTCAAGCCGGGCGAAACCGTCGGCCTCATCCATGGCGATAACGATATCACCGCAGAGAACACCACCTACGGCCTCATCGGGGACAACCATATCACCGATGAAAACTTCATTTCCTATACCATGGATATCGCAAAACAGGACAGCAATAACATCGTCATTTATATCCCTGAAAACAGCAAAGGGGTAATCAACCCGGACACCAAGCTTCTGCCCGAGAGCCGCGAAGCGGCCACTGCCGCATTGAAGAACAGCGCATCCATTGTGACAGACAGCGCCTTTGGCGCAGCTGCCTCTGCATGGGATGAGAGCGGAAACGGCTGCACACAGTTCATGCCGTATGCAGTCGTCGGCGGAAGCGATATGCGCTATGAAACAGGCTCCCACGTCAGCGTCACCGGTCTGGCGGCGAACGTCGGCTTCGTGAAGAGAGAAAAGAAAGACGGACGGACAGACACCGTCATGCCATTCTTCGAATACGGCAGGAGCAACTACGCAAGCCACTTGGATAACGGAGCCAGAGGCGACGGCAAACAGCACTACACCGGCGCCGGCATCCTCTTCCGCCGCGACCAGGCGGGCGGCCTCTACTACGAAGCCGCTGCCAGCGCAGGCTATATGAAAGGCGACTTCCACGGAAGAATCGGCAGCATGAACGCCAGATACGAAAGCGGCACGCCATACATCTCCGCGCAGGCAGGCCTTGGCAAAGTCTATACCAGAAACCGTGATACCTACGACATCTACGGCAAATTCTTCTGGTCCCACTTAGCCAGCGACTCCGCATCCGTTGTCAATCAGAAAGGCACCACCCAGTACGACTTCGACTCCGTCAACTCCTACGTCACAAGACTGGGCATGAGATGGACAAGAAACTTCGACCAGGTCCGCTCCCTCTACGCAGGCATCGGCTGGGACTACGAATTTGACAATGAAGCCAGAGCCAGCTACAAAGCCTACTCCACACCAAGCCCATCCATGAAAGGATCGAGCGGCTTCTTCGAACTCGGCTGGAAGAGCAAGATCGACGACACCCATCCATGGGGCGTAGATGTAAAAGCCACAGGCTGGGCAGGCAAAGAAAAAGGCGCCACCTACTATGTAGGAATTGGACATAAGTTTTAAGTAAAGAGAGTACTTCCTGTAAATTGAAAAGGAGCTGTGACAAGATGTTCAATCATTTTGCTGCAGCTCTTTTTTTTCATTCCTCTGCTTTTAATCCCCTTTCTTTCCTCTCATCCATAAATCTAATCCTATAAATAATATAAATGGTGTATAATGAGTAATAGAGACGATTGCCGATGAAGACGTAAGGTTTCCTTTCCTGTGCCGGGAAGTGCGGGAAGGGAACCGGGCTCTGGGGAAGAGGGCCTGTCTTTTGACGGCGGTTTATCTGTAGAATATTATTTCCAGTAATTCGAGGGAAGGAGACTTATATGAAAAAGAATTACAAACTTTTGGCGACCCTTGTATTGTCCGGTCTGGCGGGGGCCGCTTTTGGCGTGCTTCCAGCAGAGGCTGCCGTGACGGTCAGATCTGCGGACGGCACAGAGACGTCTTTGACAAAAACGGAGTTTACAAGTACAAGTCTGCACGGAAATACGTACACGAATTCTACCAGCGGCAATACAGTAACGCTGTCGAATAGTACTGCCCAGAGTTCGGATATCTCCGGCGGCTATATGAAATACGATGGCGATACTTCTGCTGAGGCTGATGCCGGGGTCAATCATAATACGGTCACGTTAACGAATACGTCCGCTTCCGGTACCAGGGTCTATGGCGGCTATATGGAATACTATGGCGATACTTCTGCTGAGGCTGATGCTGTTGCCGGGGTCAATCATAATACGGTCACGTTAACGAATACGTCCGCTTCCGGTACCAGGGTCTATGGCGGCTATATGGAATACTATGGCGATACTTCTGCTGAGGCTGATGCTGTTGCCGGGGTCAATCATAATACGGTCACGTTAACGAATACGTCCGCTTCCGGTACCAGGGTCTATGGCGGCTATATGGAATACTATGGCGATACTTCTGCTGAGGCTGATGCTGTTGCCGGGGTCAATTATAATACGGTCACGTTAACGAATAGTACTGCCCAGAGTTCGGATATCTACGGCGGCTATATGGGATACTATGGCGATACTTCTGCTGAGGCTGATGCCGGGGTCAATCATAATACGGTCACGTTAACGAATACGTCCGCTTCCGGTACCAGGGTCTATGGCGGCTATATGGAATACTATGGCGATACTTCTGCTGAGGCTGATGCTGTTGCCGGGGTCAATCATAATACGGTCACGTTAACGAATACGTCCGCTTCCGGTACCAGTGTCTATGGCGGCTATGTGTTGAGCTCTGGTAGTGCACCGGCCCTTAATGCCAGCAGCAATACCGTGGAGATTTCCAATACTGCGGAGAAGGAGTATGGCGTCTCTACTGTTACGGGCGGTTATACGGGGTACGGCGATGCCAATGACAATACGGTGAAAATCACGGGGACAAAGGTTACAGACGATGATGAAATCTACCTGACCTCTGTGAGCAGCGATATTACCGGCGGGGAAACCGAGTCCGGCAATGCTGATGGCAATACGGTCACACTGGATACGATCGCTTCCTCTGGCATCGTCTACGGCGGCCGTGCAGGGAATGGCAATAACGTTGCTGAAGCTGTGCTTATGAGCGTTCTGGCTGTCTCTACAGAGGAAAGCACGGGAACGGATACCAGTACAGAAGCAGATCCCATATCCACCAGTGCCAGCAGCAACTCGGTAACGATTACGGGCAGCCAGGTCAAGGGTGTGTACGGCGGCGTGGGCCAGATCGGCTCGGCCAAGGGAAATATCGTCACCATTACGGACAGCAGCGTGGAAATGGAAGCAGTCGGCGGAGAGACGGGTTACATGGTGGGCTGGATTACGCAGCCCGGGCAGCTGAAAGATGCTGAAAACAACCAGGTCATTGTCAATGGATCAAGCACCATCGGCACCGTCGTCGGCGGCGAAGCGGCAGCAGCGAATACTTTTGATGAAAAAAATGGCGAAGTGCAGACAAGCGGCAAATCTTCCGGCAACACCGTCACCATCAATGACGGCACTGTAAAGAACAGCGTCCTTGGCGGCCACTCGGCCATGTCAGATGCCATAGGAAATACCGTCAACATCGCAGGCGGCATTATCGGCACGGAATCATCAGGCACTGGTGAAGCCGATGACAACGCCATCGCCGGCGGTTTTGCCGAAGAAGGACAGGCGAACAATAACACCGTCAACATCACAGGCGGCACCCTGGGCGCCATGATGAGCCTCTACGGCGGTTACAGCGAAAAAGGAAGCAGCGGCAACACGCTGAACCTTCATACGAAAGGAAATACCGTGAAGAATCTCGGCTATTTCCAGAACCTGAACTTCTACGTCCCGGAAGGAACAGCGGCAGGAGAAACGATGGTGACCGTCACAGGAAACGCCGACGTTTCCAAAGCAGTCATCCAGGCGGGAATTGAGAAAACGACGAAACTCGCGCCCGGACAGGCCATCAACCTCATCTATGATGCAGGCGGCATCAAGACAGACGGCACATCATACAGCATGATGAGCGGCAAAGACATCGTCAGCGACGCCGGCTTCGTCGACCGCAAGGCAGCCGTCAAAAAACAGGACGACAACACCATCGTCGTCTATGTCCCGAAAGACGAAAAAGGCACCATCCATCCGGACACCAAGATCATTCCGGAAGACCGTGAGAACGGGATCAATACCATCAAGAACGCAGGCGATCTCGTTTCCAATGCAGCAGAAGGCGCATGGAAAGAAGACCATGACGTCGATGCGAAATTCGTGCCCTATGCCATCGTAGGCGGCTACGACCTCCACTACAACACGGGCTCTTACATCGACAGCAATGGCATGGCCGCCAACGTCGGCCTCATCCGGAGAATCCGCCGCGATGGAGCCATCGACACCGTCATGCCGTTCCTCGAATACGGCAGGAGCAACTACGCCAGCTTCCTTGACGACGGAGCCAGAGGCGACGGCCGCCAGCACTACACCGGCGGAGGCGTCCTCCTGAGACGCGACCTCGATGACGGCAAGTACTACGAAGGCGCTATCAGAGCCGGCCGCCTCAAAGGCGACTTCCACGGTATCATCGACAGCACCGCCCTCCGCTACGACAGCAGCGCGCCGTACGTCGCAGCCCAGGCAGGCGCAGGCAAAATCTACGCCAAAGACAGAGACACCTATGACCTCTACGGCAAATTCTTCTGGACTCACCTCGGAAGCGATACCGCCACCATCAGAAACAGCCGCGGCGAAGCGAAGTACGAATTCGACGACATCAACTCCTACCGGACAAGACTGGGCATGAGATGGACCAGAAACTTCGACAAAGTCCGCTCCCTCTACGCAGGCATCGGCTGGGACTATGAATTTGACAGCAAAGCAAGAGCTTTCTATGATGCCTACAGAACCGACACCCCGACTGTCAAAGGATCCAGCGAATTCCTCGAACTCGGCTGGAAGAGCAAAGTCACCAGCGACCACCCCTGGGGCGTAGACCTCAAAGCCACAGGCTGGACCGGAAAGCAGGAAGGCGGCACACTCTTCGCGACAGTTAGCAGAAGCTTTTAAATGAATTAACGCGTTTTACGAAAAAGGACCCGTTCTATGTGAATGAGTCCTTTTTCCGTGTCTGCTTTCTCGAGCAAAGCGAGGCTTAGCTGTCCCCGTTAGGGGAAAGTGGCGCGCATGCGCTGAAAGGGGTTCATCTCCCCGGACATAGTCCGGTTGTCTGGTTTTATCTTCTTCCGCTCAAATCTATCTTTCCGGAATTTATAACAAAACTATAAATAACTACACAAAAATGTTGTAAAATATAAATAATAACGGAATTATATAATTCCATTCTTTATATAAAAAATAAGAAGAAGTATCCGGCGTATGAGAGGGATGCTTTAAGGAAAGGAGGCGCGGTTCCGCAAGGGTGCTGCTGCGGCAGGATCCACTCAGAAGATTCTGGGAGAGCGAGTTTGCGGATGGTGGTGGAAGGCCATCCCCGCTTGCGGTTTATAAAAGGGGAGGAATATTAATGAAACAAGAACGCCGTAAAATTATGACGGCATTGATCATGTCCAGTCTCCTGAGTCTGGGCTTTTGTGGTGCGCCGGCTTATGCCGCGGTCACTGCAGAATCCAGCTCCGGGACGGTGACCGGGAATGAAGATACCGGGACGGTCAATGGAAACACATTAAACATCGTATCAGGAACCACTGTGGGAAGCGCGGTGGCTGGAAGTACGATAACAACAGTAGAATCAGGTATGACAGACAGCATTTCCACAGACAGCGTATCAGGGAATACGATTGCCGTTACAGGCGGAACAGTCAATTCTCTGGCTGCGGGCGGACTGTCGCTTAATGGGTCAGTAACCGGGAACAGCGCATCCATGGGAAATTCGGATACAGTGCAGTCCTCTGCCGCTGTCATTGCTGGCGGTATTTCCGGCGCCGGTGATGCCAATAGGAATACGCTTTCATTCAGTGGTGGCAGCGTATCAGAATTAGCCGTCGGCGGCTTTTCTGACTATGGCGGGGCCTCGGACAACAGTGTCACGATGAGTGGAGGTTCCGTCTACAAACTGGCAGGCGGCGCTTCTGTGGGAGGTGTTGCTTCCCTTGGTCAAACCTTGATTAATGATTTTAGCTCCTTAGGTTCCGGATTGAGTTACAAAGGAACCACCGGCGGATCTACAGAAAATAATAGGGTAACCATGAGCGGCGGATCGGCGACGTACGTCTGGGGTGCCTATAACTGGAATCTCACAGGAACAGAAGGAAATGTAGACGTCATCGGCAACCAGGTGACAATCAGCGATACAGCCGTGGTCAATGGACAGGTTGTTGGAGGTGAAGCAGATGCAGGCAGTGCGGACAACAATGCGGTCATTATTAAAGGAGGCATCATTAATGGTGCTGCCTCTGGCAGTGGACCCAAAGGTATGTCTGTCATTGGTGCCAACACGAACGTGTCCGGCAGCGGTGGCGCGAATACAAATAACAGTGTAACGATTTCCGGCGGCACGTTCGGGGAAACCGCGGTAGCAGCTGGCAACCGTATTATCGGGGCGTATTCCCAGAGCAGCGATGAAAATATTTCCGGTAACAGAGTGAAGATTTCCGGCGGTACTTTCGGCCAGGAGCAAGGCAGCGCTAACTTCGTCTATGGCGCTTACGATCTGGGGCATGGCAGTACGATTTCGAAGAACTCCGTTGCTATTTCCGGCGGCACGTTGGATGCGCAGGGAGGCTATGACATTCTGATCGGCGCTTATATAGATGTAGATGGTACGAGTGATACGGCTTCAGAAAACAGTGTCAGCCTGACAGGCGGTTCTATCGGTGCTTCCGGCAGTGCTGATACTTTGCAGATCAAAGGCGCACAAATCAATGAAAACGGCACTGCCAGCGGCAACAGCGTAGAAATTAATGGAGCTGACATTGGTTCAACATCGGCCCAAGGCATCGAAGTGGAGGGCGGTATCGTAAAGACCGGTGCAGCTTCGGAGAATAAAGTGACGATTTCGTCGGGAACGTTGAATACATCATCGGCAGCAGCGTTGCAGCTCTTTGGTGGTTTTGTGCAAAGTTCCGGCGACGTGACAGGCAATGATATCAACGTTACCGGCGGCACCATCGGCAAAGACAGCGGTGCACCCTATCTGTATGGTGGTTATACCGCTTCAGGTAATGCTGCAGAAAATAAGGTCGAAGTATCAGGAGCCGCCCTGAATCCTAATGCAGTCTTTGTCGGCGCCTTTACCGGATCTGGCGATGCGTCCGGCAATACAGTATCCCTTACTGGGCAGACGGGCGGTTATGCCAGCGCAGGACAGGCCGCAAGTGGATCTGTATCAGGAAATACAGCTGCATTGGATGGCAGCACAGCGACACTCGTCTATAACGGACGTATCCAGACGGCAGGCACATCTTCAGGCAATAAGGTTACGCTTTCGAATAACAGTGCTGCTGGCGCCGCTTATGGTGGATATTCGCCCAGCGGTGACGTGAGCGAAAATACGGTCGATGTAGAAAGCGGCAGTTTTGCCAATAATGCCATTGGCGGATGGACAAATTCTGGAAATGCCACGGGGAATAAATCTATAGTCAATGATTCAAAAATCGGTTCTGATACATCAACTGCCTATGTCTTTGGCGGCTATTCGGCTTCCGGGGAAGCATCAGGCAGCAAAGTGACGGTCACGAACAGCATGCTTGGAAGCAAGACAGAAGTCTACGGCGGTTATGGCACGACAGGAAGCTCGGGCAGCAGCGTCACTTTCACGGGCAGTACGGGCGGATCGTTAATCACTGGCGGCTATACCGGAAGTGGCAGCGCCAGCAAAAATACACTCGGTGTCCAGGACAGCACAGTAAATGGAAGTATCACTGGCGGACAGACTGGTACAGGCGATGCTGCAAGTAATACAGTGAACATGAGCGGTACAAATACAACGGGAAGTGTTTACGGCGGTCATGTAACGACATCTGGTAATGCCACGGGAAATACAGTCAATTTTACAGAAGGAAGCAGTAATACATCCTTGATTTATGGCGGTTATACCTCCAAAGGCATGGCCAAAGATAATCACGTCAATATTTCCGGAACGTCGCTGAATAAACTCAAGCTTATTTACGGTGGCTATTCCAATGCGGCCGGAACTGGGGAAGATGCCGGAGCAGCCTTGAACAATACAGTATCAATTACAGACAGTGAAGAGGCAGACGGCTCTATCGCCTTGGTAAATTATACTTATCCACGCATATATGGCGGTTTCTCGAAGGCTGGCGACGCATCGGGAAATGAAGTGCTGTTCGACATGGAAGATGGGAATGTTTACCAAATATTCGGGGGCAGTACACAGTCAGCGTCAGCCAGTGCCAACAGCAATACTGTTACCATCAAATCTGGTACGATAACGGGTTTAGTGTTTGCTGGCCGTAATACAGCTGGCGGGCAGGCCAATGATAATCACCTGTATGTTCAGGGCGGTAGTCTGGAAGTCAATTCCCATATTGTGAGCGGCTATGGGACAACGGCAGGTAATAACACGTTAGAAATTTCCGGCGGCAGCTTGGGCTCTACGAAGGCTAACTATACCCTGAATATTGCTGCCGGTGAAAGTTATAAGCCCGGCGGTGTAACGGAAGGCAACCAGTTATCCATTACCGGCGGCAAGATCGGAATGGGCGAAAACGCAAAAATACATATTTTTGGTGGATATAATCATAGGGATTATGCCAACAAGCTTGCAGCCTCGGCATCGGATAATCATATCAGCATGGAAAATGGTACAATCGATTCCCACGGTGGCTCCGTATCCATGATTGCCGGCGATATGGAAAATGCAGGATCCGGCAGCAGTACTATGACAAACAATACCATCACCATTTCCGGAGGTTCCATCAATGCTGCAGAGGATGGCAGTACCGGAGGAGATATCAATATAGCAGGTGCTTATTCAGATAGTTCCGGGGCGTCCTCAAATGAAGTCAATATTTCCCGCGGCACAATCGGTACAGCCAGCGGCGTGATCTCCATTTCCGGGGCCGCTGCCTACCCGGGAGATGCATCTGGAAACAGTGTCACCATCACGGGCGGCACCATTGGCAGCACGGATGGCGTCGATCCTGAGAACCCTTCCAGTATCGTGGGCGCTTTATCCGTACCTGGCAAAGCAACGGATAATCATGTGTCCATTTCGGGCGCAAACCTGATAGGAGCTATAGAGATCTATGGCGGAGAGAGCGGCGCAGGCAGTACGGGCAACAGCGTCACCCTCGCAGGCGATGCATCAGGAAACATTTATGGCGGCCTCACAATGGGAAGCGGTGCAGCTTCAGGAAATACCATCAATCTGGAGAGCGGCCATATCAGCAGTTCACAAATTATTGCCGGTTATACGGTTAGCGGCGAAGCATCGGACAATACAGTCAATATTACCGGCGGCGTGCTGAATGGCACCGCGGCTCTCTATGGCGGCTATGGCACGTCAAGTACAGGAAATACGCTCAATGTCTATTCGAAAGGAAATACCGTCGGCGAACTGGGATATTTCCAGAAGATTTATATCGCACCTGAGGCAGAACTCACCATCGGTTCAGCAGACGCAGAGGGAGCAGAAAACACAGGCAGTTTTGCTGTCGAAAATGGCACGACTGTTGATGCAGAAGGCGCTCTGACGATTGCCGGAGATCTCTCTTCCGATGCATTGACTGTCACGGCAGGAAATGCTGCTATCGGCGGCACGGTTTCCTCCACGAATGGATCGACCGTTTCCTTAGGCGGCAATGATCTCGCTCTGACGACGGCCAATGTGGACAACACCAGTACTCTGACTCTGACGAGCGGCAAGCTGACGGCAGAAAAACTCTCCGATTCTATCACGGGCGGCGGCAAGCTTACTCTGGATGGTACGGCTACACTTGCTACGACAGCAGGCCAGGTATTTACCGATGGGGATACCACAGAAACGACAGCCGGGGACAACGGTCTGACCGAGACCACGGCGGATTCCGTCAATTTCAAGGCAGGCACGCTCTCCCTCTCGGATGATTACAGCTATACATACCTTACAAATATCCAGAAGACCATGGATGCGCTGGAAGATTCCACGACCAGTATCGTCATGACGGGCAACCTCGTGGATACCACGGGCATCAGCAACACGCTCACGACAGAAGGCAGCAACATTTCCATTGGCGCTCCTTCCTCGGAAGACAACACGACATCGCTGGACCGCGGATTCAATGTCGCCGCCCTTGATATGGGCGGTGCGGATACGGTATCCGTAGCCGGCGGTCAGAATCTGACACTGGGCGACAGTGAAACGACGGATGTCATTACAACCGACAGCGGCACGGCTTCAGTTAATCTGGCGGAAGGGTCTACCTTTACGATTGGCAACAGCGCTGTTGCAGAAAATCAGACACTGAACGTCGCTGCTGATGTGACTGCGGAAAACAGTACTATCGCAGCGAATGGACAGACGACTGTCACGGGTGATGTCGCTTTGACCGACTCTGCCCTCACATCCCAGACCGGTACGCTGACTCTGGAGCAGAACCTGACGACAAGCGGAACATCCGTCGTCACTGGTGATGTTACTGTCGCCAAAGCCATCACCGGTGATTCCAGCATCATACTGAAACTGGGAAATGAAGAGGAATCTGTTAATCTCAGCGCAAGAAGCATCAACCTGAATGGCGGTACGCTCTACCTCGATCCGGTCTGGATAGGCGGGACGCAAGAGGACGGCGCAGAAGCCGCTGCAGGTTCTATTTCCGGATCCAAAGTCGTCATAGGAAACAACTCTACGCTGACGGTTGGCTCCACCGACAAGACCCTTGCTGAAAAGGCATTTACGGACAGCGGACTTACCTGGAGTGACACGGATATCCTCTCTGCCCTTTATGTTGCAACGAGCGCCAGCCTCTCCGATGGCAGGGTTGTCATCGACAGTTCGGCCAATGCGGACAGTGCGGCAGCGATTGGCACATTCAAGATGGGAAAGAATTCCCTCCTGATGATTGACGGAAATAAAGTATCCGGAAGCCAGGCGGCAGCCATTACGGATGTAAGCACTACCGATATTTCCCCTTCCGCAAAGATTTACATTTCAAATGCCAAGGGCAATACCACATACAACATCCTCTCCGGCACGAACGACAAAGATGGAAACGGCCTCTTTGCAGAAGCCAGGGCAGCCGTAAACAGCAATGTCTTCTCGTACGGACATCTGCTTGAATTCGTTGGCGCTGAAGGAAATGGGGAAACACAGTTCTCCGTCACCGCTGAATCCCAGGACGCGCATGATGTATACGGCGATAAAGTCATTGCACCCAATACCATCAATGCTGCTATGGATAGCGGCGGTGCTGCATCTGCCCTTGCTCTCGCGGCTTCTGACGACAATTTGACCGAAGAAGCACAGGAAAGCGCATTTAACAGCGCATCAGCCCTGACTGAACTTGCCGGCGTACAGCATGGACTCTATGCGGCAAACAACCTCTTCGACAGCTCTCTCACATCCCACCTGACCGGCCTTTACACAGAAGATCAGGATAAGGATCTCTGGGCTCATTTCATCCACTCCAAGGAAAATGTCCGCGGTCTCGGCCTGGCCAATATGGGCGCTTCCTATGATGCACAGTTCAATGGCGTTGTCGTCGGCAGTGACTTCTACAAGAAGGGAAATGCGACAGTCGGCGCAGCCCTGACGTACATGGATGGAAGCTTCTCTGGAAATACCGAAGCAGCGCACACCAAGAACGACGTCGACTACTACGGCCTTGCTCTCTATGGCAGAGTCGAACAGGGACCGATGACATACCTCGGCGACATCTCCTACCTCCATGGAAGCAACGACCTCAAGCAGCATAACAGCGGCAGCACCATCACTGGTTCCACTGACAGTGATGCATACAGCATCGGCGTCAGAGCCGAAAGAGGCATCGGCCTTGGCATGGGCACTCTGACCCCGTTCGCAGGCCTCCGCTACGCACACCTTGGCACGGATGCCTACACCGACAGTATCGGCGTCCGTCATGACAGCGATGATGCTAACGTCTGGATGTTCCCGCTCGGTCTCCGCTACAGCGCAGACATCAAGAACGGCATCTGGACCATCCGCCCGATGGCAGAAGCAGGCTACGTATGGACATTCGGCGACCGCGACGGCACTGACAAAGTAAGCTTGGGCGGTGCAAGCGACGCCTTCGGCTTCGACATCGCCGACGCAGGCAGCTGGTATGGCAGACTTGGCGTACAGGCAGCCAAAGGAAACTTCACCTACGGAGTCGCCTACCAGTACCAGCACGGCACCAGCGTACAGAGCAACACCTGGACCGCAGCCGTCAGATACCACTTCTGATAGGGAAATTATGTAGGAAATAGGGAAAACTCCACTCACCATTTTCTGATGAGTGGAGTTTTTGCGTGGGATAGGAGAGGAGGGCCGTAGGCCGGTCTTGACCTTGCTCCGGGAGGAGAAGGTGGGAAATTTTTGCTTTCTAAAATTTCTCGGATGAGTTGAATTTCCCAGCCTGCAAGGCGGCTGTATGGTTTTAAAACCACAAAACCAGCCTTCGGCTGAAGGAGATGAACCCCTTTCGTCGCCTGACGGCGCCACTTTCCCCTGACGGGGACAGCTAACCACACTTCTTTCCTAATATCCCTCAGCTCTCCTCCTATAGAAATCCGTCCATATTTATTACGAGAAAAATCATACTTAGTTTATTTTTGAATTTTTATTGTTGCAGGCGTTATCATAAGATTTTATTATAAAAGCTTCGCATATCAATTATTTTTATACCGGTCAATTTCGACGCGGTCTGGTTCGGCCAAATTTCTTCGCCCGGGACGCATTTATTTTTTAAAATGTGAAATTTTCCGATATATTGCTGAATAGCTTCCCTTTTGGGCCTTTGGCGATTTCCATCCTAACAAAATGAGTTTATAAACTCACCAAAAGATAGATATGAGGCATGCCTGCGTTTATAGTTTCGTGTGATTTGATTTTTAGAAAAACGTTTTCCATGGTACAATCAAGAAAAATCCGCTTTCTGGCGGGGAAGGATGTGGAGCATGGAAGGAATGAATGAGCGTTTGAAGGCTGCGGCAGCAAAGCTTCTCTTGACGGAGGATTGTTTTTACTTGTATGACGAAGCAGGGATCCGGTCCCGCGCTAGGGCTCTTACGAGGTCTTTTCCTTCGGCGAAAATCCTGTATTCTCTGAAGGCGAATCCTTTCCTTTCTGTGGCACGTGTGATGAAAGAAGAAGGTTTCGGCGCGGATGCGGCAAGCGCAGCCGAGGTGCGCCTGGCAGTTTCTCTTGGGATGATGAAAGAGGAGATCCAGTACTCGGCGCCGGGAAAGCGTGCAAAGGACATCCGGGAGACGCTGGAGCTCGCGACGCTTGTCGCTGACAGCGCGGGCGAGATTGCGCGGATCGAAGAAGCGGCTAAGGAAAAGGGGATCCATGTTTCGATCGGCCTCCGCATTCATCCTTCCTTCGGTTTTGCAGGAGGCAGGGGCGAGCCGTCGAAGTTCGGAATCGATGAGGAAGAGGCGATTACCCTCTTGAATGACTGGCATTTTCCCCATTTGTCCCCGGCGGGCATCCATGTCCATCTGAAGAGCCAGGAGCTCTCCGAAGAAGCACTGGCGCTCTATTATGAGAACGTCCTTCTCATGGCGGAACGTCTTGGACGGACGGAGGCGATGGAGCTTTCGTTCGTGAACCTGGGCTCGGGGATCGGGATTCCGATGGATCCGGAGGACGAGGAAATGGACCTGGCGCTTCTTGAGAAAGCCTTCGCTGCGCTTGCCGGGCCCTTCCATGACCGTTTCCCGAAGGCGCGCCTGTTCCTTGAGAGCGGCCGGTATGCGCCCGGGCCTTCGGGTTTCTATGTGACGAAGGCGCTCGACAGGAAGGTGTCGGAGGGGAAAGTCTTCCTCATCACGGCGGGTACGATGCATGGTTTCCTTCGCCCGGCACTGGCGCGTCTTGTCGAAAAGTACGATGAGACCGGCCATCCGGCACTCTGCGAGCCGCTTTTCTCGGGCGCGCGGGCATTTCCCATTTCCACTTTGAGGGAAGGAAATCCGGAGACGGTCACGATCACGGGCAACCTCTGCACGGCGGCGGACATCATCGCAGAAGACATCACGCTCCCGCGCCTTGCCGAAGGGGACGGCATCGTCATCGGCAATGCGGGCGCGTATGCGGCGACGCTTTCGCCCTTTGCCTTCTCCTCACTGGAGCGGCCGAAGGAATTTCTTCTGAAGGAAACGTGAGACCTAGAGGGAGTATAAATTTCTTGAATGGAAGGGCGGAGAAATCCGCTCTTTTTCAATGGCCAGACAGGCCTTTTCGTGCCAAATCTTCTTTTATGGCGGACTTTTTACGGTATATAATAAAGAAAAAATTTCCCATGGTAAACGTCCCCGATGGAGACCGGCAGGCTTTTCGCCGGGAGGGGAGCGGGAGGGATGAAAATGAGCGAAGATGAACAGATAGAAATCAAGGTGAGAGACCCGGATTTCCGGGAAATGATTTATCGTACTTGTTTCATGACGATCAATGGCGCTGTCTTCTCTGCGCTGATGGAAGCGGGCCTGCGGGGGCTCTTTCCGGGCGAAGATGAGAATGGCGTCATCGTTTACGGCTACATCGACCCGGTGAAGGGAATCTGTTTTGAAATTCTGGGCGGAGGGCGCGAGCAGAACGGCATGGTCTCCGTCCTTTCCGCGCTGCAGGAAACGTCGGCTTCCGTGACGAAGGAAAGCGTCAATGACTGCCGGATCATCCCCTTTGCCGGAGAGAAGATTCCTGCCTTCCAAAAGAAAATGGAAACGATCCGCGCCATGTACGCCTGCCCGCGGGACCTCGCGAAGGTCCGTGAAATGGACATCATCGACGAATGGCGCCATGCGGACATTCCCGACCGCGTCCTCGTCTACCTCATGAGAGACGGCGAGCTGCCCGAACCCTGCTGGGTTCTGACGACAGGCCTGAACGGCCGCAAGATCAAAGGCCGCCTTCTTCGCGACCCCAGAGGCGACTTCGGCGTCCGCGGCGGCGATGATATTGAATTTTCCATCCATAGGGAGGACGGAGACGTCATCTGTGTGGCACAGTTTTAGGAGGAAACATGAAGAAAAGAAAAATCGAAAATCTGACCGTCTCGGAAATAGGGATGGGGTGCATGGGATTCTCCCACGGCTATGGGAAAGTGCCGGAAACATCGTACAGCATCGCTGCCATCCGCGCAGCACATGACTACGGCTGTACCTTCTTCGATACCGCTGAAACGTACGGCAGGGAACAGTTCTACCGGGGCCACAACGAAGAAATCGTCGGCCGCGCTGTCGAAGGATTCAGGAAGGACATCGTCCTTGCGACGAAGCTCCATATTTCCACAGAGGAATACGATCCAGAAGGGGACATCTACAACGTCCTTCTCCGCCACCTGACCGCATCCATGAGACGCCTCCGCACCGATTACGTCGACCTCTACTATCTACATCGCTTCAACGAAGCCATTCCGATCGAGAAAATCGCAGAAAGCATGGGCCGTCTGATCAGGGAAGGAAAAATCCGCGGCTGGGGCCTCTCCCAGGTCGATGTTTCCATCCTTTCCAAAGCCCATGAAATCACGCCCGTCACCGCCGTGCAGAACCTGTACTCCATGGTCGAAAGAGACTGCGAAAAGGAAATCTTCCCGTACTGCATCGAGCATCACATCGGCGTCGTGCCCTTCTCGCCCCTCGCCAGCGGCCTCCTCTCCGGCAAAGTCACCGCCGAAACCAAATTCGGCACTGACGACGTCAGAAAATTCGTCCCGCAGCTCTCCAAAGAAAACCTCGAAGGCAACCGCCCGATCGTAGAACTCCTCGAAGAATTCGCCAAAGTGAAAAAAGCCACGCCCGCGCAGATTTCCCTCGCATGGATGCTCTATAAATACCCCAACGTCGTCCCGATCCCGGGATCCAAGAACAAAGAAAGAATCCTCGAAAACCTCAAAGCCTCCGAAGTCACCCTCACCAAGACCGAATTCGCTCGCCTTGAAGAAGCCCTTGGCACCATGGAAATCCACGGCCACAGAGGCATCAACGAATCCCAGCAGCACTCCTTCTCCAGCCACTGGATGAAGAAATAGGGGCTTGATCTCGCTGCGTTCGAGGAACCTTTTATAAAAACCAATGAATACTGCACCCCTTTCTCCGGCAACTTTAGAAAATGCATTTTATAAAAAACCATAAAACCAGCCTAGAGGCTGAAGAAATGCAACTCATCCGCCCGACATCAGAATTTAAGGTCGGGCACCTTCCCTTCC
>ENA-OPCE01000534-OPCE01000534.1-human-gut-metagenome-genome-assembly--contig:-NODE-534-length-31646-cov-3.156532_pt1 | contig 31646 bp, 27 predicted proteins | sample MGYA00241247_ERZ501474 | MGnify/ENA primary metagenome ERZ501474 (study PRJEB25962, sample SAMEA2042572) | human gut metagenome | biome: human gut; feature: human-associated habitat; material: faeces... | reverse complement strand
GAGCCGACTTCTGCATTGGATGTGTCGGTACAGGCGAAGGTGTTGGAGCTGTTCAAGAAACTGCAGGCGGAAATAGGTTTCGCATGCCTGTTCATCACCCATGATCTTGCCGTGGTCGATATGCTGGCCGATCGCATTATGGTGATGCATAAGGGCGAGATTGTGGAACATGGTGATGCCGATCAGGTTATGAATAACCCGCAGAATCCCTACACGCAGAAGTTGTTGGCATCGCTGCCGGTGCCTGATCCGCGTGAACAGCGAAAACATCGCGCCCAGCTGCACGAGTTGCTCGCCAAAGGAATTTGATTCCGAAGTGAGTTTCGTGGCTTCCTGACATACACAAGAGCTGGTGTGACGGTTCATGATCGTCACACCAGCTCTTAGTTTATATATTCAATTGTGACTGTATTCAGCGAATCGCACCGTTGAAGGAGAATTGCGCGTGTGCGTCGCCGTTCGCCTTGTTCTTGAGGTACTCACGCACGTAGCCCATGCGTTCCACTGTGGTGTCGGCCAGGGGCTGAGGCAGGTCATCAGGGGAGAACCAACCCACGTTGAGGCTTTCCTCGTCACCTACGAACGGTTCGGCATTACCATTCGGATCGGGCTTGCACACGAACAGGTGATCCATATACATGGTGTTGTCGCCGTTCGCATACGTAAGCACCTTGCGGGAAGACTTCACCGACACCAAATCGGTGACGATAACATCCACGCCAGTCTCTTCCTTGACCTCACGCGCCACCGTGTCGGCAGGTTCCTCGCCAGGCTCATTAATGCCATACACCATGGCCCACTCGCCGGTATCGGAACGCCTGCCAAGCAGCACACGACCTTGCTCGTCTTCAACATAGCCGGAGACGCCCATCAGCCACAGGAGATCGTGACCGACTTTCTTGCGTAACTCGAGAATGAATTCAGGCGTTGGCATATCAGGCCTTTGCACCTTCGGCAGCCATGCTGGCCATCCACTCTTCGACCTCATCGATCTGCTTTGGAATGCCGGCGGAAATCCATTCCGGACCATCCTCAGTCATCAGCACATCATCCTCAACGCGAATGCCGATGCCGCGATACTCCGGCGGAATCAACAGATCATCCTCACGGAAATACAGACCCGGCTCAATCGTGAAAATCATGCCAGGACGAATCGCAGCACCCTGATACGACTCATAACGTGCCTGAGCGCAATCATGCACATCCAAACCAAGATGATGGGCCACACCACAGGCGAGCCAACGGCGATGCTGCTGTCCTTCCGGAGAAAGCGACTCCTCGACATCGACCGGAAGAATGCCCCAATCATGCAGACGCTCGGCGATCACACGCATGCACGCATGATGAATGTCGGAATACGTGGCACCCGGCTTGGCAGCTTCAAAACCAGCCTGCTGGGAGTCCAAAACCGCCTGATACAGCTTTTTCTGGAAATCAGTGAACTTCCCGTTGGTCGGGAACGTGCGCGTGATATCGGCCGTATACAAGCTATTGACTTCCACGCCGGCATCAATCAGCAGCAGATCGCCGGACTCCACGGTACCGGTGTTACGCATCCAATGCAGAATCGGCGCATGAGCGCCGGAAGCGATGATCGTATCGTAGCCGACCTCATTGCCTTCCTCACGGGAAATGGCATTGAACGCGCCTTCCAGCATACGTTCCGAACGAGGCTTGTCGAGCGACGACGGCAGCTTGCGCAGAATATTGTCGAAACCATGCTTGGTTGCGGCAACGGCCTTGCGCATTTCACGAATCTCATATTCGTCCTTGCACATGCGAGCCTCGGCGGCAAACTCATGAAGCTTGTCATCGGCATGCGTATTGCCATCCGGATCGGCGAAACCGTTCGCCTCGCGAATATCCTCCACCATTTCGGTGATCTGCGGATCAGCCTCGCGAATCACACGCACACGCACGGCACCAGCTTCAGAACCGACATCCTTGCTCAACGCGTCAGCCAACTGCGCAATGTCATTGGTCTCAATACCGGTCATTGCAGTCATCTCCTGCAAGCCGGCACGAGGTCCAACCCAATATTCGCCATAATGGGCATTCATGAAAAAGTCCTGCGTGTAATGGTTCGCACGCGGAGCCACAAACAATTCCGGCACATGCGTCTTGCCGGCCGCAGCCTCCGGAGAATCGGGATCAACCGGATTCAACACCAGCACGGCACCGGCTTCGTAGTCTTCACCCAAACCGGTGTAATACGAAAACGTCGTATCCGGACGGAACGCATAATCGCAGTCGTTGTTGCGCGCCTTCGGCTGACCGGCCGGGATCACAATACGCTCTCCGGGAAAAGCCTTACCCAGCGTGTCAAGACGAGCCTGAATGTAATGGGAAGACTCCAACGGTTCAATAACCGGCTCATTATCATCCCAACCGGTGGTCATGAACTCCTTGAACGCCTCGGAACGCGGGCGCAGCGAACGATTGTTCACACGGTCGCTCATCGCCTGATCAGGGCCGGGAGCGCTGGACTGCTCCATGGCTTCATACTCCTTGTCTTTATCGGTAATGACTTCGTTCATCACATCTCCTGAATATGGTTGTCCATGCTTACGCAATTACCGCAAACCATCCTATAACTTTTTGCGCCGCGCAACGTTCATGCAAGCACATAGAATAAGGGAGATTGAGTGAGCAATCCCAAGGTAGGGGAGGAATCCGAAAGAATATGTCATTCGAACATCCGAATCGCAACAATGAAAGCATGATCGACGTCGAACGCGACATCATGAGCCGCCCATCAGAGCGCAATACCACCAATCTTGACCTGCAACGCATGAAGATGATCCTCGACATCATGGGACATCCCGAGCAGTCGTTCCGTGTGATTCACATCACCGGAACCAACGGCAAAGGATCTACCGCGCGCATGGCCGAGGCGATCTGCCGTGCCTACGGCATGCGAACCGGTTTATACACGTCACCGCATCTTGAACATGTCAACGAGCGCATCGCCATCGACGGCCAGCAGCTTTCCGACGACGATTTCGTTGATACCTGGGATCAAATCAAAGACCTTGTAGCCATGGTCGACATGAAGATGGAAGAACTCGACAAGCCAAAAATGAGCTTCTTCGAAGTGCTCACCGCCATGGCCATCTGGAAGTTCGCCGACGCTCCGGTCGATGTGGCCATCGTGGAGGTCGGTATGGGCGGCCGCTGGGATGCCACCAACGTGCTCGATGCCGATGCGGCCATTATCGGACCGATCGACATGGATCATATGGCATGGCTTGGCAATACCGTGGAACAGATCGCATCCGAAAAAGTCGGCATTATCAAGCCGGGCTGCACCGCGGTCATCGGGCGTCAACCGCATGAAGAGGCCGTCATGCCGATTATCGAGGAAGCGGCGAGGCAGAACCATGCCAATCTGGTGAGGGATGGCATCGAAGCGGAAGTTGTGACCCGCATTCCGGCAGTCGGCGGTCAGGTTGCGACCCTGCGTACGCCGAATGGCACGTACGCGGAAGTGCCGATCGCCAAATTCGGCGAACATCAGGCCCATAATGCGCTCGCGGCCCTGTGCGCGGCGGAAGTGGTGATTCCCGTCAACGGTGCGCTTGACGGTGATCTTGTGGCTGAGGCGTTGAGCACGGTGAGGATTCCAGGGCGCATCGAGCAGATTCGCACATCGCCAACGATCATTCTGGATGGCGGGCATAATGTGAATGCGGCTGAATCGTTGCGTGCCGCGATTGAGGAAAATTACGATTTCCAGCAACTCGTCGGCGTGATCGCCATGATGGGAGACAAGCAGGTCGAAGAGTATTTGGGCGTGCTCGAACCATTGCTGAGCCATGTGGTTGTCACTGAAAACTCGTGGCGTGATCGTGTGATGCCCGCGGAAGACCTGAAAACGGTTGCTGAACGCGTGTTTGGTGCGGAAAGGGTTACGTGTGTTCCTGAACTGCCGGATGCCATTCAGGAGGCTGTTAATATGGTTGACGCCGATGATGAGCTTGGTGTTGGCTATGGTCACGGTGTGCTGATTTGCGGTAGCTTCACTACGGCTGGCGATGCGCGTCTCATGCTGGAAGAGAAGGTCAATCCCGATTTGAAGAAGCCGAAGTCGGAACGTGTCTTCCAGGAGGCTGTTGAGCCGGAACCGCGTAAGGATCAGGACGAGGCGGATCTCGATTTCGAATCCGATGCCAATCCTGATTTCGATATCAACGATTTCGGCAGTGTCGGTCCGGATCTTGCTGAAGATGAAGATGCTGATGCTTCCGAAGTTGAGCATGCGGATGCTGCATCTTCTGAAGATGTGCGGTAATCGCATATGCATGGCGATGATGGATCGTCGGTTGTTGTCGACGGTCCATCGATCCAACGATCTGTGATGCAATACAAAGGAGGATGCGGCGATATCGATTCGCTGCATCCTCCTTCGTACGATATTTCGCGCTATCCGTCGTGAGGCGCGATTATTACTTGCGCAGTTTGCGACGCAGTGACTGCAGCAGCGTGAGCGAACGGTAGAATGCCTTCTTGACCGGAATGTCACGACCTGCGGAAATCTGTGCGATGCTTTCGGAGAATTTCGTCTTGAATCCGTTCAGACTCTTCAATGAAGGCGCGAAATCGTTGCCGATACCCATCAAATCGAGCACTGTGCAACCTTGCTCGCCAAGCGTGCAGCATATAACGTAAATCAGCTTGTCGGGAACATGCTGGCGCATGATTTCCGTACGCATGCACGCATAGTAATAGACCGCGTGATCGCCGTTGATGGTAACGATGGACCATGCCACAACCTTGCCGTCGATACGTGCCGCGAATACGCGCGCATGATCAGGACCAAGATTGCTGATCATATCGACATAGTCGCTCATCGGAGCGGGGGAGAATCCGTCACGGTTGGCGGTATCAACCATGACCTCGTAGTATTCGGAAAAATCAGCCATCGCCTGCGCGGTCTCATCGGCGCAAACGGCGGGGCTCTCCCTCAACGCCTTACGCACGTCGCGGCGGCCACGCTTCTTCATGCGTGTAAGAATCGCCTCATCGCCACCGGTGATGTCCACATACACGGTCTCGTTGTAAGGAACGGTGGAAAGCACCGGGAACGAGCCCTCGAAATTCCACAAGTCGATACGCAGGAACACAACGTTTTTATCGCGTTTGCGTACGTCCTCAACAAGCAGGTCACGAACCTGTGCTTCCAGCTGCGTGGAAGGCTTGTCAAGCCAAGCCGGACCATGAACGGACCTCAAATAGTGGTAGCCATGGGTTTCGTAATCGATAAGTGCGATGAATGCGATTGGAGCGCCGTCCTGCTTCACCACATACGCACCCCACGGCGTACGTCCGTCAATGGTGTTCTGGTATTTGGCCCATACCGCGGTCTGTTCGATGGGCAGGGTAAGACCCGCCTGCACAGCCTGCTGTTCCATGGTGGCTGCGTCGGTGAATTCAAGAGTGATCATGATTGTTGGATTGTTCCTTATGGTTGGTGATTACTCGATGATGGTTGGCTGTTGCTGCAGGTCAGGCAAGTCCAAAAATACGTTTCACAATATGGTCGTCGCCTTCGAAGGGAATATGCTTGCCGTGGTCTTTGAACCAGCGCTCGTTGCCTTTGCCGATGATAAGGATGATATGGAGGCGGTCGGGATCCTTGCGATCGATTACTACGGTCGATTCCACTGCTTCCGTACGGTCGAGAATGATCCTCGCATCCAGATCGGGATTGGTGACACTGCCGAGCATGTCTTGGCAGATGTGTTCCACAGGCTCGTCATCCGTGTCTTCGAAGGTGAGAATCAGATGGTTGATGCGATTCTGCGCGGCCCTGACGATTTCCGATCTGCGATCGTACGCTTTATTGCCCGCGGATCCAGTGACCAGCGTGACTTCAGGATCGTCCTTGCCGTAGCGTTGGTCGACATAGTCGAGCAACGCCGTTACGGAAGCGTAATTGTGCGCATAATCGACGATGGCGATGGTATTCGACTTCGTATCGTGGAAATGCTCCATACGACCGGCGATACGTACCGGTTCCATATTGTGCAGCGTTTCCTTCGCGGTGGTTTCATGGAAATCGAATCCAACGGCATGCGCAATGGCAATGGCTGCGGCGGCATTCGCATAATTGAAATCGCCATCCAATTGCAAGCTGAGCGATCCAATCTGTTCGCCTTCCACCGCAATGGCGAATCGGCTATGGTCGGCGGATTCCGGCCATGCGGTCACATCCGCGGCCGATGCTTCGCCAAGAGCGAACGCGGTGATGGGAATATCGGCGATTGCAGCATCCTGACGAATAAGATCGGCGTGTGCGCATGCCGTGCCGAGGACCAAGGAACGACAATTCTTTACGATCTGACGTTTGCAGTGGAAGTAATCCTCGAATGTCGGATGCTCGATGGGGCTGATATGGTCCGGGCTGATATTGAGGAATGCGGCGACGTCGAAAGTAAGTCCGAAAACACGATCGACTTTGTACGCCTGCGACGAAACCTCCATAACTAGGTATTCCATGCCGTTATCAGCGGCTTCGCGCATCATACGGAACGCATCCATGGACTCCGGGGTGGTCAAATCGGACTCGGCATAGGTATGTCCGTCAAGGCAATTGTCGACGGAGGAGAACAATGCGCATTTGCCGCCGGAGCAGCCGTTGAGCATGGCTTGCGTGAGGTAGGCGGTAGTGGTTTTTCCCTTGGTTCCGGTAATGCCGACGACTTTCAGTTGGTCCTGCGGGTACCCATAGAATGCCGCGGACAGCAGACTCATAGCTTTGCGCGCGTCATTCACGATGAGTCCCGGAGCTTTCGTCGCCGCGGAGAAATCGTTTTCCGCAACGTATGCGGCAAGACCGCGATCATCGATGCCATCGAGATATTCCGCTTTGAAACGGCCTTTGCAGCATAGGAGCGTGTTAGATACGACCTGCCTGGTGTCGTAGGTGATTGAACCGAATGGCTTGTCGAATCCGTTGACGGCCTGCGCGTCAAGCGTCCAGTCGTCTCCTTGGATGATTTCGCGCAGCAATCCATACTCACTGAGCAGACGTGCTGCTGATGCCAGAGTCAAAGCCATATTTCGTGTTCTCCCTGTCCTTCGGATACCGAACAGCCATTCTACCTTCAGCTATGTGCATGGCATGTGGAAGTCGATGTGATTACAATGAAGCTGTGACTGAAGTACGAACGGAAACCATGGCAAGCAGAAGGGCGCGTTTTGAAAAACTTGCCATGCCTGTGGTTGATGCGCTGTACCGGCAGGCGATGAAGCTGACCAACGATCCCGACGACGCCCAAGATTTGGTGCAGGATACTTTCGAACGGGGGTTCAAGGCGTTCGACTCCTTTCAGGAGGGAACGAATTTCGCCGCATGGATGACGACCATCGAGCGCAACGCCTACTTCAACCAATACGCCAAAGCCAAGCGCAGACCGCAGCGAGCCAACGATTCCACCGGCGAATACGACGATTGGGACATCTATTCGGCTTCCGAGCATTCACCGGAAGAGCTTAAATCGGCGGAACAGGAATATTTGGACGCTTACGCGCCTGAAGAAATCATGGCGGCGCTCGCCAAGCTTTCGCCGGAACGCCGTCAGGTGTTCATCGATGCTGCTATCGACGGCAAATCATACCAGCAGGTAGCTGACGAACAGGGTGTGAAAATCGGTACGGTGATGAGCCGTCTCAATCGCGCGCGTACGCAGTTGAAACGAGAACTTGCCAACTATGCGAAGGAACGTGGCTATGCCACGGCAGGGAAGGGCAGAGCATGAGTGAATCGATCGAACGGCATATCACCACTGTCGCCGCCAGCGAGGACGGCACTGTGACACAGGTGACGCATACCAGCGTGCGCGTTAGCACCTCCAGTGATTGTTTCGACCCCGAACGTTGCTGCGACGAGCGTGAACGGGCATTGATCGCGGCCATGCGTGCGTATTTGCGTCCGCAGCATGCCCCGCAGAGTCTTATCGACCGCCTTGAGGCAACGCTCGACCATTGTTGTGGAGAGCGGTGAGCAAGCCGATGAGAGTATGAGAAAACCCCGCCGATCATAACGATTCAGCGGGGTTTTCGATGCTCTGTAGCGTTATTCACGCTGGCAGGGATCAGGCGTTTGGACGCTTGCCGTGATTGGCGGCCTTCTTACGACGATCCTTGCGCTTACGTCCGCGCATGCCCATGATTGGACTCCTTTACTTACGATTAATAAGCCTTCGGGATTATCGCACACGAGCGAGACGTTTGCCAAATCCGGTGTTCGATAGGTGGCCACTTAGACTTATCCGTCGGGTTTTTATATGACCGGAATCAGCCGGTTTAACCGACTGGATCACTCGATCACGCTCACTCGCATGTTTACTCGGCCATACCGAGGAACAGCGAGGTGCTGGTGGTTTCGCCCGGCTTGATCACGATCAGCTCGTTGCCTGTGTTGAACGCGTTGGCGTAGGCGGTCTGTGGCTCCACGGCAACGCCGGCAGGATGCTGGAATGCGGGGAACTTGGTACCGGTGCACACCTGGAACGAAGTGATGGTTTCATCGCCGCCAACACGGACCTTCTTGCCATCGGCGCGGGTGAACACTGCCGTGACGGAACCGTCTTCGGCATGCTCCAGATCGGTCCATGCATCGTCGAACGGCTGCTCGGTAAGTAGGGTGTCTTCGCGCAGGTCGTATTTGGTGCCGTCAACCGGCTCGGTGCCGGTCGGAATGAGGTTTTCATCTACGGTGACATGCGTGCGAGCCGGTAGCGTAAGGCTGCACTTGGCGTTGTGCTCGTCGATTTCGTCGCCATAGCCGTTGAGGCTGTTGGCAAGCCACGGGTGAATGGCCAAAGCCCACGGCGCGTTCGTGTCGCCGTTATTGTAGGCGCTGACGGTCAGATGCATGCCGTCGTCGGCGAGGCTGTACGTGGCGGTGACATATAGATCAAACGGGTAGCCGACCATGTTGGGGGAACGCCAGGCGAGGGTCACTGCGTCTTCGGCAAGCGAAATCAGCTTCCAGAACGAGCGGTATCCGTAGCCGTGGATGGCGGTGTTGCGGTCATGCTCATCGATCGGCAGCGAATAGGTCTTGCCTTCGAACGTGTACTCGCCACCCTCGATGCGATTCGGGAACGGAATGAGGATCTGGCCGTGGCAGCAGGTCACCAGATCGTCCGGACCAAGGGCGACCGTCAGATCTTCGCCCTTATAGGTCAGCTTGCGCATTGTTGCGCCGAGTTCGGTGATGACGGCTTCATAGTCGCCATGGGAGATGGAGAATTGCTGTCCGGTGCGGGCAGGCAGATTGATGCAGGTCATAGTCACTCCATAGTGCCGTTGGATATGTTCCGGTAACGGTAGCGTTACCGCTAACACCACAGTCTACCTGTTTTATGCCGTATGGCGATGCCGTTTCTCCGGCGTGCCGCCCATGCTTTAGTATTGATGAGGTTTTCACGAAGTGACGAAAGGCGGCCATCATGACCAAGCGTATCGTACTGGCGGATCCACGTGGCTTTTGCGCGGGCGTTGACAGGGCGATTCTGACTGTGCAGACGATTCTCAAAGCTGCCAATACGTCTCGCAATGATGGTCTGCCGCCGGTGTATGTACGCCGTCAGATTGTGCACAACAAGCATGTCGTTGAGGAATTGTCGGCTCAGGGTGCGGTGTTCGTACAGGAATTGGATGAGGTTCCCGATGCCGCGGCTTCCGCGGGAATTCCGATTGTCTTTTCTGCGCACGGCGTGTCTCCTGAGGTGAAGGCTGAAGCTTCAGCTCGGGGCATGCATATCGTTGATGCTACATGCCCTTTGGTGAGCAAAGTGCACCGTGAAGTGTTGCGTTTCGTCAAAGAAGGGTACGAGATCATCTACATCGGACACAACGGCCATGATGAAGCCGTTGGCGTGGTCGGTGAATCCCCGGAACATGTGCACCTCATCGAACATGAATCGGATGTCGATTCGCTCGAGTTTTCTTCGGATGCGAAATTGGTGCTGCTTTCGCAGACCACATTGAGCGTGGATGAGACGGCGGGCACGATCGCTGCGTTGAAAGAGCGTTTCCCCTGGCTTGAGATGCCTCCGAATTCCGATATCTGCTATGCCACATCGAATCGGCAGGCCGCGGTCAAGTTGGTTGCCGAGCAGTCTGATTGCGTGGTGATCGTTGGTTCGGCGAATTCGTCGAATTCCGTTCGTCTGATGGAGGTTGCGCAGGAGGGGCTGAACACGCGTTTCGATGGCGTGCCGAATGGTCCTCACGGAAAGGCCTACCGCGTGGATGATGCGTCCGAGCTTGATCCTGCGTGGTTTGAAGGCGTTGAATCCGTGGGGATTTCGTCGGGAGCATCCGTGCCTGACGAATTGGTGTCAGGCGTTATCGAAGCGCTGGAACAGCGTGGTTTCGATGATGTGACCACCATCGAAACCATTAAGGAGAACATGCATTTCGTGCTCCCCAGTGAGCTTCGTAAGAAACCAGCCTGCTGACCGGCTTCTATTACCGGTGATTACCAGGTGCCGATAGGTGCGGCTATGCCGTCAAGCACCTTGAGCAGATCATTGGGATTGATGCCGATCGAAAAGCCGCGTTTGCCTCCCGACAGTAGTATTTCGCCATATTGCAGCGCGCTTTCGTCGAGCACGGTTTTGTGATGCGTACGTTGACCGAGTGGTGAGATGCCTCCCACCACATACCCGGATTCGCGCATGGCGACTTTTGGATCGGCCATAGCGGCTTTCTTGGCTCCGACTGCTGCGGCCAGCGCCTTCAGATCCATGTGCCCGCTTACTGGAACCACGCCCACCACACGTTCGGAGCCGGTGTCGGCCATAAGCGTTTTGAATACCTGATGTTCATCGAAGCCCAGTTTGGTGGCGGCCTCAACCCCATAACCGTCATCCATATGGTCGTTCGAATGTGCGTATTCGTATGTTTTGAATGGGATTCCCGCTTGTTCGAGTTGCACTGTTGCCGGCGTGGAGCCGGCGCCCTTCTCATGCTTTTTCTTGCCCATATCGATTCACTCTAAAACGTATTTGTGTCGGTTAGCAAAAGGGCTTTCGCCGTGAGACGAAAGCCCTTGTACCAAGTTCTACTTAGTGAACTGTGCGGATTGCTCCGCCATGGTTCACTCGGAGATCTCAGCGAAGTACAGCAGGGTGCGCACCATGTTGCAGGTGAAGCCGTACTCGTTGTCGTACCAAGAAACGGTACGAGCCATGGTCACGCCGTCAACGGTGTTGACGTCGGTCTGGGTCGGATCGAACACGCCACCGTGGGTGTCTCCGATGATGTCGGAAGACACAATGCCATCCTCGTTGTAGCCGTAGAAGTCGGTGGAGGAGAAGGCAGCCTTGAATGCGGCGTTGATCTCGTCAGCGGTGACTTCCTTGTTCAGGACGGTGGTCAGCTCGGTGACGGAGCCATCCGGAACCTGGATACGCTGGGCGTGGCCCTGCAGCTTGCCGTTCACGGACGGAACGACCTTGCCGATAGCCTTGGCAGCGCCGGTGGAGTGAGGAATGGTGTTGATTGCGGCGGCACGGTTGTTGCGAGCCTTCGGGAAGCGCGGGCCGTCGAGGATCATCTGGGTGCCGGTATAGGCGTGGATGGTGGTCATGAAGCCAGCCTTGATGCCCCAGTTCTCGTCCAGCAGCTTGACCATGGCGGCCATGGAGTTGGTGGTGCAGGAGCCGGCGGACACGATCACGTCGGAAGCCTTCAGGATCTCGTGGTTCACGCCGAAGACGACGGTCGGGGTGGTCTCGTCCTTGGCCGGAGCGGAGATCAGGACCTTCTTGGCGCCAGCGTTGATGTGAGCCTGGGACTTCTCAGCGGAGGTGTAGAAGCCGGTGCACTCGAGCACGAACTCAACGCCATCGTTCTTGACCCACGGGATGTTGTTGGCATCCTTCTCGGCGTAAACCTTGTATTCCTTGCCATCGACCACGATGGAGTCTTCGGTGGAGGTGACCTCAACCGGGGTGCCATCGTCATGACGGAAGGTGCCGTGGGTGCTGTCGTACTTCAGCAGGTAGGCCAGCATGGACGGGGTGGTCAGATCGTTGATTGCAGCGACCTCAATGTCACCGGCCTGGCCGCCACGAGCCTGCAGCTCGAAGATGCGGCGGAAAGCCAGACGACCGATACGACCAAAGCCGTTAATACCAATCTTAACTGTCATGTAATTCTCCCTTTAGGGTAGGCCACGCGTGTGCTGGGCACACAGAAGCCATTGTTTACCAACGTCACCCACTTTAGTGCGTCACCTGTACTTAAGGCAACGCACTCGCGCGTGTGTTTCAGAAAACGTCGTATTTTTCCGTGAGCGCTCACATCATCTTTTCGAGATAAACGTGATAGACGAAGGTGATTTTCTTCGCCTTGCGATTAGCGGGATTGGCGTTCGTGCTTGGCAAGCGCTGAAGATACTTTGGTGTCCAACGATCCGAGGTCACCCTCAAATGTGTGGTGCCAAGAGACTGCTGGTAGTGGGGCTTCCGAAGGGAAAGTCACCACCAAGGTGCCATGTTCGACGCCGATATGGGCGGCGGCTCCGTTGAGGAATTCGTTACTGACGCCGTTGACACGTGTGCTGGTCATCGTCATGTCATCTACCTCGTATTTCAGTCCACGTTCGCTCACGCCAAGAGAGGTGTCGGAATGAGAGAATACGGAAACCATACGTCCTGGTTCGACGTTGTTCTCGCCGAAATCGAGTGCTCCATCGCAAATCGCGGTCACAATGGAGCCGTTCCCGTGCAGAAAACCTACTGCACCATGCTGAGCCAGCAATGCCATCAGTTGGATATTGGATATGGTGTGATCGATTCGTCCGCCGAGCGCGCCATATATATGGAAAAGCCGCGCATGGTGTGACCAGCCGATTTTTAGTGCCGACAGAAGGTCTGGATCGTCTTTTTCTGGAGGTAGGGCAATGGTGTGTTCACCCTGTGTCGGACGTTCTCCAGTAAGCGAATCGAAATCGCCCACCACCACGTCAGGCGACATATCAAGTGCGCGTGCATGGTCAAGCCCTCCGTCCGCCGCGATAATGAATGCTCCAGACGGAACGATGGGGGTATCGCTGTAGTATTCGCCAGCCGCGAAAATCACGCATGTGTTGGAATTATCTGTCATATGGGGTCAGTGTAATATGGCGTTGGAATGATTAAAGAAGATGTTTCAGAAGGTTTCATTATGCGACACGCTGTGGTCGCGGCGTGTGGTATTATCTACAAGGCTTGAGAAATCAAGAAAGCGGGATATCTCCACCTGGAAGCCTTTCAGGGCCTCGGGTTCAGGCATAAGCCTCTGGTGCCGTATGAAATGGCAGTGGAAGAGCTGTGGTATGGCTCTTTGTCGCGCCCTCGAATTGGGTGTTTTGGCTTGCCGTGAACATGCGAGACTTTGAAAAACTGCCGATCTGGGAGCATTCCGTCGAATGGAACATGAGGATTGGAGTCATCATCAGCGACGAACCACGCATTAACGACGAGATTCGCGTCTCCCAGGTGCGTCTGATCGGCCCGAACGGCGAACAGGTGGGAGTCATCGCGACTTCCGTCGCACTGAACCTGGCAAAGGAAGCGAACCTCGATCTCGTCGAGGTGGCGCCCAACGCGAAGCCTCCGGTTGCCAAGCTCATCGATTACGGCAAGTACAAGTACAACGAGAAGATCAAGGCTCGTGAGGCTCGTCGTAACCAGAGCACTGCGGAAATCAAGGAAATTCGCTTCCGTCTAAAGATCGACGACCATGACTTCGAAGTCAAGAAGGGCCATGTTGTGCGCTTCCTGAACGGTGGAGACAAGGTCAAGGTCACCATCATGCTGCGCGGTCGCGAGCAGTCCCGTCCGATCGGTGGCGTCGAGCTCTTGCAGCGTCTCGCCAGCGAGGTGGAGGAATACGGCACCGTCGAATTCGCTCCGAAGCAGGAAGGCCGCAATATCATCATGACGCTCGCACCGAAGGGCAAGAAGGTTCACACCCAGTCCGAGCAGCGTCGTCGTGGCGCCGAGTCCCGCGCCGAGCGTCAGGCTCGCCAGGCGGCTCGTCTCGCGGCCAAGCAGGAGTCTCAGGCTCAGGCCGCGGCCGACGCGCAGTCCGCGATTTCTCAGAAGACTTCCGACAAGAAGCAAACCAGCAAGGAGGGCAGCAATGCCGAAGATGAAAACTAATTCCGCCGCTTCCAAGCGCGTCCGTGTGACCGGTTCCGGCAAGCTGATGCACGCTGGCTCCGCGATGCGCCACAACCTCGAGCACAAGTCCGCTCGTAAGCGTCGCGCACTGAAGGTCGACGGCGTTCTGGCTACTTCCCAGAGCAAGAACATGAAGAAGCTGCTCGGTCGCTGAGTATAGCGAGAGCGAATAAGAAGACTTAATAGAAAGCTGAGGAATCAAATATGGCACGTGTCAAGCGCGCAGTAAACGCCCACAAGAAGCGTCGCGTCGTTCTCGAGAGGGCTTCCGGCTACCGCGGCCAGCGCTCCCGCCTGTACCGCAAGGCCAAGGAGCAGCTGCTGCACTCCTTTACCTACAACTTCCGCGACCGCAAGGCTCGCAAGGGCGACTTCCGCAAGCTGTGGATCCAGCGCATCAATGCTGCTGTCCGCGCTGAGGGCATCACCTACAACCGCTTCATCCAGGGCCTGCACCTCGCTGGCATCGAACTGGATCGTCGCGCTCTCGCCGAGCTGGCCATCTCTGATCCGGAGACCTTCAAGGCCATCGTCGAGCAGGCCAAGGCCGCTCTTCCGGCTGATGTGAATGCTCCGAAGGAAGCCTGAGCTTCTTCGCTGATTCAGCGTGATTGACAGGAACCCTCGCTCCAGCAATGGGCGGGGGTTCCTGCGTTGCATGGCAGGGCTCGTTTGACCTATGGTAAGGGACCGCTCAGTGGTATACGATGAGCCGGATGGGATCTGCTGGAAGGAGGGTGATGGATGATTTCGAACGGACAATTCGGCAATTCCTCGCTCATATCGACGTTGAACGAGGACTGTCGAAGGCGACGGTGTCGGCGTATGGCGCCGATTTGAAGAAGTATCGTCAGTGGCTTGCCGACCAAGGCGTTGGCGGTATCGCGGCCGTGACGACACAGGATGTGGAACGTTATATCGTCTTCCTTGACGAGTCGGGAGAGTCATCTCGAAGCAAGGCACGCCGGTTGGCCAGCATTCATGCGCTTCATCGTTTCGCAGTGAACGAACATATTGTTGTCGATGATGTGTCCGCGCAGGTAAAGGCCCCTAAGGGCGTGAGCACGCTTCCCGATGTGCTGACCGTTGATGAGGTGGCTAGACTGCTGGACTCTATCCCCGTTTCTCAAAACAGAGAGCATGATGGTGTCGTGTCGGAGTTTCCCGATGATCCGGTGATGTTGCGTGACAAGGCATTGCTTGAATTCATGTATGCGACCGGTGCCCGCGTGTCGGAGGCGTGCGGTGCGAATCTCGATGATGTCGATGTGGACGGCAGAATCGCAAGACTTATGGGCAAAGGCTCTAAGCAGCGGCTGGTTCCCGTCGGCAGCTATGCGTGCGAAGCGATCATCCGGTATTTGCATGCGGGGCGTCCTAAGCTGGAATCCAAATCGAAAGGTCCCGTGGAACGGCGTGCCCTATTTCTGAATAAACGAGGAAAAAGATTGTCGCGACAGTCGGTTTGGGAAATCATCAGGGGAGCGGGGGAGCGTGCGCACATCGATAAGCCGCTGCATCCTCACACCTTGCGGCACTCTTTCGCCACGCACCTTATTCAGGGCGGTGCCGATGTGCGTACCGTGCAGGAGCTGCTTGGTCATGCAAGCGTTACCACCACACAGATTTACACGCATATCAGTCCTGAAAACCTGATTGAGACATATCTGATGTCTCATCCGCGCGCCAGATGATGGTGTTGCTGCCGTTTTGAACGGTGACAATGGACTAGCATGGATTACAGTGAAAATTGACACAAGGATGTTGGTAAGGTAAACGGTATGCCTACGGATTTGCTTGGACGTGATTATGAGACGTTTCCCGCTCCGGAGCCGCTGCAGACGCACGGTCCGGCGAGGATCATCGCCATGTGCAACCAGAAAGGTGGCGTCGGCAAGACCACCAGTTCCATCAATATCGCTGGTGCATTGAGCCAGTATGGGCGTCGCGTGCTTATCGTCGATTTCGACCCGCAGGGTGCGGCCACGGTGGGGTTGGGCATCAACGCCAATACCGTGGAAGATACGGTGTACACCGCACTGTTCAATCCTCGCATGGATGTGCATGATGTGATTCGACATACCGATTTCGAGAATCTCGATATCATGCCGGCCAACATTGATCTGTCCGCCGCTGAAGTGCAGTTGGTCACCGAAGTTGGGCGCGAGCAGGTGCTGGCTGGCGTGTTGCGTCAGGTCAAGGATGAATACGATGTGATCATCGTCGATTGCCAGCCTTCTCTGGGTTTGCTTACGGTGAATGCGCTGACCGCTGCCGATGGCGTGATCATTCCCGTGGCTGCTGAGTTCTTCGCACTGCGAGGCGTGGCCTTGTTGATGCAGTCCATCGAAAAAGTACAATCCCGCATCAATCCGAGTCTGGAAGTGTACGGAGTGCTCGTCACCATGTTCACGCATACCTTGCATTGTGATGAAGTGTTGCAGCGTATTTATGAGGCATTCCAAGGCAAGGTCTTCCATTCAGTCATCTCACGTTCCATCAAACTTCCGGATTCCACGGTTGCGGCCGCGCCTATCACCATTTATGCGCCGAACCATAAGACCGCGAAGGAATATCGTGAGGTTGCCCGAGAGCTGATTGCTCAGGGCATCGTCGCATAAGACGCATAGGGCTCCTTCGTGGGGCCTTTTTCGTTGAAGGGCATACGTGGGTTGAAATTCAAGCGGTGTGGTGAAACACTGCACTTATAGTCATGTTGACTATAAGTGCTACACTGTGATTCCGGAACAATTCAAATCGACAAAAGATCGGAGAGGTGAGGCGCGATGATCATGGGCAATGTCTCAGAACGGCGCAAACAGCCGCCGCAGGTGGGCGTTTCCGTGGTCATTCTCGCTTTGGGGCCAGCTTCCCACGGAACGCAGGAACATGCTCGAACCAGTGCGGGATCCACCTTGTGGATACCGCTGGTCCGGCGCGTGCGCCAGCCTTTTCTTGGCCAGTGGGCGTTGCCCGGTGGTGGTTTGAGGGCTGACCACTCGCTGGAGCAATCTGCCTACGTTGCGCTGGAATCCACGACATCGTTGCATCCACGGTATCTTGAACAGCTGTATACATTCGGCGATCCGGCGCGCTCACACGGCGGGCTGCCGATGGTATCCATCGTCTATTGGGCGTTGGTCGACGATCTTAACGGGCAACTCGGGCAGAGTATCGACGACAATGTCAAATGGTTTCCTGTGGATGATCTGCCTGAGTTGGCATTTGACCATGGCGACATCGTGGACTACGCCCTCAGCAGACTTCGTGGCAAAATCGAATATCCGCAGATCGTCACCAGATTGGTAGGCGAGAGGTTTACGCTGAGCCAGCTGCATGACGTGTACGAGGCCGTTGCCGGTCAGAGCATCGATCTGGCGAATTTCCGCCGTAAGATGCTCGCATCCGGGCAGCTGGAGGACACCGGTGACAAATTGCGTGTCGGACGCAATCGTCCGGCAACGGTGTATCGCTACACCATGGATGTGCTCCGACAGTCGACATGGAGCGATGCTCGGGATCGCCATGATTTCGATGTGCGGGAAACGCAGGATGATGTGCTTTCCGCGTTGACGACGATCTGACGTCTTTTCGGATTGTTTCCTTTTCAGACGATTTTGTCTGGTTTTCGGCATGCCTTGTAGGCATGGTCGTTTCGTATGAGAGGAAGAAGTATGACATCCGTGCAATCCGCATCGGTTGCTTCGTCGGGTTCGTTGACACGCAATGAGCGTCTTGATCGCCTGCCGTTTAACAAAGCGCATAGGAAACTTCTGGTGGCGTCCGGTATCGGCTGGGCTTTCGACGCCATGGACGTCGGCTTGGTGTCCTTCGTTGTGGCGGCCATCGCGGCTGACCCGCATTTCAATTTGACACCAACCGAGAAAAGCTGGGTGCTGTCCATCGGCTTCGTCGGCATGGCGATCGGTGCTGCGCTGGGTGGTTTTGTAGCCGATCGTGTTGGCCGCAAAACGGTCTTTTCCGCGACGCTGGTGATTTTCGGTTTGGCGAATGGCGGCATGGCACTGTCATGGTCGTTGGCCGCGCTTTTGATCGCTCGTCTGATCATCGGTCTTGGTTTGGGCGCCGAACTGCCAGTGGCTTCCACTCTGGTTTCTGAATTCTCTCCGACCAAACAACGCGGTCGTATGACGGTGCTGTTGGAATCCTTCTGGGCTGTCGGCTGGATTGTCGCCGCCTGCATTGGCTACTTTGTGATTCCGAATACCGGCGATTGGGGTTGGCGCTGGGCTTTGCTCATTGGCGCGTTGCCGCTGCTGTATGCCATTGTGACGCGTGTTCATATTCCGGAATCCGTGCGATTCCTGGAATCCAAGGGGCGTGAGGACGAAGCCGAACAGGCCGTACGCTATTTCGAACAGGCAGGGGGCATCGAGCCAGTGGCTTCCCCGAAGGGCAAACCACTGCCGAAGATCAACACCCGCGAACTGTTCGGCAAAAAGTGCATCGCGCGCACCGCAGCCATTTGGGCCACGTGGTTCTTCGTGAACTTCTCCTACTATGGAGCGTTCACATGGATGCCGTCGCTGCTGGCCGACCAGTTTGGCTCGCTGACCAAGTCGTTCGGCTATACGCTGGCCATCGCCGTCGCGCAGTTGCCGGGATACTTCCTGGCCGCATGGCTGGTGGAGATCTGGGGCCGCAGGAAGACGCTGAGCGTGTTCCTTGCCGTGTCGGCCGTGGCCGCGTTTGCTTTCTCGCAAGCGGGTTCCGTAGCTGCGGTGTTGGGCTTTGGCATGTTGTTGTCCGCATCCAATCTTGGCGCGTGGGGCGTACTGTATGCGGTGACTCCGGAAATCTATCCGACCCGCCTGCGCGCTGCTGCGTCCGGTGCTGCTGCGGCATGTGGCCGAGTGGCTGCCATCATAGCTCCGCTGCTCATGCCGTGGTTCCTGACGCTGTCCGGTGGCAACAAGGCGGTGGCATTCATCGTTTTCGCGGTCGCCTTCATTCTGGCCTGCGTTGCGGCGTTGTGCTTGCCGGAACGCACTGGTAAGGAACTTGAGGATTAACGAATTATTTTGAGTGGTCCCAAGAGATCATACGTTTGCGGTTGTTGAGATTCGACAACCGCAAACTTTGTATGTGGGCGAAAGCGCTGGGACCGGAACTGTCGTAATGGTTCGCTAGGATTGGCTCGGTTTGTGTGGAGTACGGATTTGTAAGTACCGATAACCAGTATGTACCGAACGGTAACGCAAGAGAACAGCAATACTAAGAGAGGTTTCGATGGCGGTTCGCGGCGATATTCGAAATGTAGCGATTGTGGCACACGTCGATCACGGCAAGACCACGTTGGTCAATGCCATGCTGGCACAGTCCCACGTGTTCAACGAACGTGAGGAAGTTCCGGATCGTGTGATGGATTCCAATGATCTGGAACGTGAGAAGGGCATCACCATCCTCGCCAAGAACACCGCTGTGCAGTACACCGGTCCGCTGGCCGCCAAGTACGGCCATCCGGAAGGCATCACCCTCAACATCATCGATACTCCTGGTCACGCCGATTTCGGCGGCGAGGTCGAGCGTGGCATCTCCATGGTTGATGGCGTCGTGCTGCTCGTCGACGCATCCGAAGGCCCGCTGCCGCAGACCCGCTTCGTGCTGCGCAAGGCTTTGGAAGCCAAGCTGCCGGTTATCCTGTGCGTGAACAAGACCGATCGTCCGGACGCACGTATCGAAGAGGTCGTTGGAGAATCCTCCGATCTGCTGCTCGGCCTGGCTCAGGACGTTATCGAAGAGGGTGTCGATCTCGATGAGGATGCGCTGTTCGACCTGCCGGTCATCTACTGCGCGGCCAAGGCCGGCTACGCTTCCGAAAACCAGCCGGAGAATGGCGGTCTGCCGGATAACGAAGATCTCGAACCGCTGTTCGAAGCCATCATCAAGAACATTCCGGCTCCGGAATACGAGGAAGGCGCGCCTTTGCAGGCACACGTCGCCAACATCGATTCCTCTGATTTCCTGGGTCGACTCGGCTTGGTGCGTATCTACAACGGCACTCTCGAAAAGGGCAAGACCTACGGTCTGTCCCGTGTGGACGGCTCCGTCGAAAACTTCCGCGTCTCCGAACTGCTGCGTACGCAGGGTCTTGAGCGCACCCCGGTCGATTCCGCGGGTCCTGGCGACATCGTCGCAGTCGCCGGCGTGAATGACATCATGATCGGCGAAACCATCGTTGATCCGTCCGATCCGCGTCCGCTGCCGCTGATCCACGTTGATGATCCGGCCATCTCCATGACTTTCGGCATCAACGATTCCCCGCTTGCCGGAACCGAAGGCAAGGACCACAAGCTTACCGCCCGCATGATCAAGGATCGCCTTGACCGCGAACTCATCGGCAACGTGTCCATCAAGGTGCTGCCGACCGAACGCCCGGATGCATGGGAAGTCCAGGGTCGTGGCGAGCTCGCCTTGGCCGTGCTTGCCGAACAGATGCGTCGTGAAGGCTATGAGCTGACCGTCGGCCGCCCGCAGGTGGTCACCAAGACCATCGACGGCGTGATCAACGAACCGATGGAAAACACCACCATCGACGTTCCGGAAGAGTACATGGGCACTGTCACCCAGCTGCTCGCCGACCGTAAGGGCCGTATGGAGAACATGACCAACCATGGCACTGGCTGGGTTCGTCTGCAGTTCACCGTGCCGTCCCGTGGTCTGATCGGCTTCCGCACCGCACTGCTTTCCGCCACCCGTGGCACCGGTATCGCATCCTCCATCTCCGCCGGCTACGCTCCGTGGGCTGGCCAGATCGTGACCCGCCAGAACGGTTCCATGGTCTGCGATCGCAAGGGTATCGCCACTCCGTACGCCATGCAGCGTCTGCAGGCACGTGGCAACTTCTTCGTCGAACCGCAGTCTCCGGTGTACGAAGGCCAGGTCGTCGGCGTGAACAACAAGCCTGACGAGCTGGATGTGAACATCACGCTGGCCAAGCATATGACCAACATGCGTTCCTCCACCGCAGATGTGCTCGAAACCCTGACTCCGCCGATCAAGATGAGCCTCGAAGAGTCCTTGGACTTCGCCAACGAGGACGAGTGCGTGGAAGTCACTCCGGAATCCATCCGTGTGCGCAAGATTATTCTCAGCCGTGAGGATTGGTACAAGTGGCGCGCCAAGCAGCGTCGACAGAATAACGCTCAGAATAACAAGTGATTCTTCACGTTGTTCTGTCGGCTTCGCAAGCACGGTAGTGTGCTTGCTCACTTCGCCTACGGTGAGCCCGCTGGGCTCTCCGTTTGACGGCTCAGCAGAATAACGCTCAGAAGAACAAGTGATTCTGTTATTGCTTCCATGAAAAGAGATACGTGTCCTCGCGTATCTCTTTTTCTTTTCAGGTTGGTGAGCGATAGTAGGGGATATGATGCAACAGATGAAGCAATCGCATGATACGTATGGGTCGAATCAAGATGCGGCGCCCGATGCGCAACTGATGCCATGGTCATACCGTCTGCCGATTTGGGGACGGTTCCTCGTCGATCTGGTTTCCGGAATCATAGTTGGAGTAGTGGGAACCATGGCCCATCGCATGGGCGCATCCATGAATATTCCCTACGGATTGGCGATCGCCTATCTCATGGTGATCATTTCGACATGGTCAGCTCGATCACGCGACGGTGTCTCAGGCCTCGCATTGCACCTGATCGGTTCCTCTCTGGTGGTCTGGACGGTGATGTCGGGGTATGGTCCGGGAGGAGACGCCATGATTCCTGTGGGATTCGGTGGAGATGATCCCATGCCGTTCTTCAGTGAACAGGCAGGATACATGTGGCTGTACGGTGTCGTGCTTATTCCGGTTGTGATGCTGGTGCTGCCGAAACGTTGGTTCGTCACACCTCCGCGTAAGGAGACGCGTGATGGTGCGTTTGCTGCTGATACGCAGACGAACGAGGGCAAAACATCTGATAACGCCCAACCGGTGGAATAATCGGCAGTCGATTCCACGGCAATGAGGTAAGGTTCAGGGGAACACCAAGAATAAGGAATGGGGTTGAATGAGCGCACGAAAGCTGTTCTATCTAGGTCCGCAAGGCACCTTCACCCATCAGGCCGCAGTCAATGCATCGCAGGCACTGGCCCATCTTGAGCCGGAAGGATTCGAATTGGTGGCTGCGGATGACGTACCGCAAATCCTTGATGCCGCGCAGCGGGGCGAAGGATGGGGCGTCGTGGCATGGGAAAACAACGTCGAAGGTTACGTGGTGCCGAATCTGGACGCGCTCATCGACGCCAAAGATCTAGTCGGATTTGCGCGAGTGGGCGTCGACGTAACTTTCGACGCATATGTGCGTGCGGGATCCAATCCGGAAGACGCCACCGTGGCTACCGCACACGCGCATGGTCTCGCGCAATGCAAACGTTTCATCGCGGAACACCATTTGGAACCGACTCCAGCGCCATCCAATGCTGCCGCATGTCGCGATATCAAAGCAAACGAAATAGCTTTCGGGCCAAGTATTTGCGGTGAACTCTACAATGTGACGCGCATCGGTACCGCCGTGCAGGATTATCAAGGCGCACAGACTGATTTTCTTGTGCTCGCACCACGCAAGGAAGCCGGAAAACTGTTGGAACAGCCTCGTTCGCAAGCTGATATGGAATACGAATCCGTGCTGACGCTTATTCCGCTTGTCACAGGTCCTGGCGTACTCGCGAACCTGCTGGACGTATTCCGCGATGCAGGCCTCAATATGACAAGTTTCATCTCGCGGCCAATCAAAGGACGCACAGGCACATACAGTTTTATCGCGACGCTCGATGCGGCGCCATGGGAGCAACGCTTCCATGGCGCGCTGGTCGAAATCGCCGAACACGGTGACTGGGCCAAAACTCTGGCCGTATACCCACGAAGAGAACGCCCCAATCCTCCAGTCACCTCATGGATGCTGCCGCAGGGAGGCGTACGGCTTGACGAACAGCATCTGCCAGATGATTGGCAGAACAGCGAAACGGTCGGAAAGGAGCTGATGTGGTGAAGCAGCGTATCGCAATCGTAGGCCTTGGTCTTATCGGAGGGTCACTGGCTCGCAGACTCGTTAATGCTGGCTGTGAAGTCATCGCATGGAACCATAACGATCGTCCATATGAAACTGCGAAAGCGGACGGCATACGATGTGTGTCCACACTGGCCGCGCTCGCCGACACAAAACCTGACGTGCTTGTGTTATGCAATCCGCTCAAGGCCATGCCGCAAATCCTGGGTGCGTTGAAGCCACTGATCGATACGGACATCACCACGCTCACCGATGTCGGCAGTGTCAAAGCAATGGTTCGGGAACAGGTTAAAGCCGTTGGATTGGAACATTGCTATGTGGGCGCGCATCCCATGGCAGGCAATGAGCTGTCCGGATGGGAATCGTCGGATCCGACGCTTTACGATGGCGCGCTCTGGGCCATCACCGTAGATGAAAACACCGAGTATCAGCGGTTCCGCGCCGTTGCGACAATGATTGTGGATCATTGTTCCAACCGACTCATCGTTCTTGACGATGCGACCCACGATCGTTGCGCGGCACTGATTTCCCACATGCCACACGTCATTTCCACAGCTATGATCAACGAGCTGGTGGCCAATCCCAACCGGAACATCGCAGCCGCGCTCGCCGCTGGTTCATGGCGGGACATGACTCGTGTTGCGCTAACCGATCCAAACCGTACCCGTGCAATGGTGGAAGAGAACGCCGCCAATGTCGAAGCGTTGCTGCGTAATATGGCCAATCGGTTGACGCTTATGGCCAACGTGCTGCACGGCATGACCACGCAACAGGGCTCGCCCACTGCCGGTGACGACAAGGAGATGGCGCGTTTCTTCATACAAGGGCAGCCATTCCGTGAATACAAGGTTCTCGCCAAAGAACCTGACTTCGAAGAACGTTGCGAAACGGTCGAACTGGCAATTCCCGAAACCGGATGGCAGCAGATGCTTCTGGAGTCGGCGCGTAGGGGAGAGCATATCGTGCGATTCGACGGTTACCGTCAAGCTATGGCACAGGTGCGTTCCGCAGTGTGACGCGCTATGGGCGCGGCCGTGTCATGGAACGTTCCGGAACCGGTTTGACAGTGACGATGGTGTCGGCGGGAATGCTTGCTCCGGGCGCGAACCGTTGGCTGCCGCATCGCGCGTCATTTCCAATGTCTGCCCGTCCCAAGAACGTACGTGACCGACATAATCGCGGAATTTCATGCGCTGGTCCTTTGGATCGACACCTTCGCAGGTGCGCACCACAATGCGTGCACCTGCTGGAATTTCGTTTGGAATCGGCATAATCTCCCCTTCGAATAGACGATTATTGACGGATTCGCTGAGCGAACGCTACTGGACAGCATAGTTGGTCTCTTTTCAAGTTATGCCGGAATTTCGGTTTCTATCGGAGAATGGACACATAATGGAGAGAAATTCATGGATTTGGGCTTGCTATTGAGCTCGGGAAAGGCTGATCGGCATGCTGTTCGATGAGAGCGTAGAGGCATTCGACACATATCTGAAAGCCAACCGTGGATTGAGCGAAAACACACGGAAGGCATACCGAGGCGATGTCGAAGAATGTCTGCTTGCCTTGGAACGGCTTGGATGCAGGAACCTTAACGAGGTGACCATCGAAGATCTTCGCATGTGGATGGCGGAATCATCGAAAAAACATGCGAAAAGCAGCATGGCCCGAAAAACCGTGGCGGTACGTGGTTTTTTCGCGTGGACGCATGAGCATGGCGTGACGACGACGGATCCGGCTTGTGTTCTCATGACTCCGAAAATACCTGATACGTTGCCGGATGTGCTCAGCGAATCACAGGCCGAACAGCTGATGGAACGCGTGGACGAGGACAGTGAAACGTCTCAGCCGAAGGAACGGACTATGAAGCAGCAGGCCATTGAGCTGCGTGACGCTGCAATGCTGGAACTGTTGTATGCGACGGGCATGCGTGTGGCTGAACTGGTGGGACTTGATGTACCGGATGTGGTCTTTTCCAATCGGACGGTCAAAGTGACCGGCAAAGGCAACAAACAACGAGTCATGCCATTTGGCGCTCCGGCGCAAAAAGCGATACGTCGGTGGTTGGATGATGGGCGTCCCCTGTTGGTGGGGGAGCAGTCCGCAGCTGCGTTGTTTCTTGGGAGACAAGGCAAACGCATTGATCAGCGGATGGTACGTCGTGTGGTGCACGCATGCGCGCGTGATGCCGGCGTTCCCGACATTAGTCCTCATGCTCTGCGGCACAGTGCCGCCACGCATATGCTTGACGGGGGAGCGGATTTGCGTGAGGTGCAGGAGCTCCTGGGACATTCCTCGCTGAAGACCACGCAACGGTACACGCATGTATCCATAGAACAGTTGAAGGCTCGTTACGGACAGGCGTTTCCACGGGCATGACACGAATCGGCAAAGTACGCTGACAGCGAACAGATATGTCCGTGTCCGTCCATACGCACGATGCGGATAAGTTGTTCCGGCGATAAGCGGGAAAAATGGTTTGTTTTATCAGATGATGAGTTTTGATTTGACTATTTTGCATGGGCCTCCCTCGGATATGGAGTGGTTGTCCCTCAATCGAGTGATAATGAACCCACCATCAGACGAAGACGGACGTTGATGCCACGGTATTGACGCCCGCCTTCTTTTTGAACAGGGTCTTACGGCTCTGGAAATAATGGATAAGGAGAATATGAATTCCATGAAGAAGAAAGCTCTGGCTTTCGCTGCGGCCGCATGCGCATTCGGTATGCTGCTCAGCGGGTGCGGCTCTTCCAACGGTGACTCCACCGCTGACAAGGGTTCCAACGTCGTCACCGCATACAATTCCGAACCGCAGAACCCGCTCATCCCGGGCGACTGCAACGAGACCGGCGGCGGTAAGCCGCTCGACTTGCTGTTCGCACGTCTGATTTCCTTCGACGCCAAGGGCAACGCCTCCAACGAAGTGGCGGAGTCCATCAAGTCCAACGATGACGCCACCCAGTACACCATCAAGCTCAAGGATGGTTGGAAGTTTACCGACGGCACCCCGGTGACCGCCGAATCCTTCACCAAGGCATGGAGCTACACGGCTAATGCCAAGAACGCCCAGCTCGGCTCCTCCTTCTTCTCCACCATCAAGGGCTATGACGCGCTGCAGGACACCGACAACCTCAAGGGTGACGAGCAGCTTGAAGGTCTGAAGATCGTCAACGATCACGAGTTCACCGTCGACCTGAACCAGTCCGACTCCGTGTTCGCCATCAAGGTCGGCTACACCGCATTCGCCCCGCTGCCGGAATCCTTCTTCAAGGATCCGAAGGCCTTCGGCGAGAAGCCGGTCGGCAACGGCCCGTACAAGTTCCAGTCCTGGGACCACGACAACCAGATCGTGCTGGTGAAGAACCCCGACTACAAGGGCAACCGCGTCGCCAAGAACGACGGCGTGACCTTCAAGGTCTACACCAAGGATGAGGCCGCCTACGCCGACATCCAGTCCGGTTCCCTCGACGTGATGGAGTCCGTCCCGGCCTCCGCCACCAAGACCTTCCAGAAGGACTCCACCGTCCAGTCTTACAACAAGGCCGGCTCCGTCATCCAGCAGTTCACTATTCCGTCCAATGTGAAGCATTTCGAGGCCGGTACCGAAGAAGGCACCCTGCGTCGCCAGGCCGTTTCCATGGCCATCAACCGCGAGAACATCTGCAAGAAGGTGCTCAACGGCACCGGTACCCCGGCCGCCGACTTCACATCCCCGCTGACCCCGGGCTACTCCGATTCCCTTAAGGGTTCCGGCAACCTGAAGTACAACGAGAAGAAGGCCAAGGAACTGTGGGCGAAGGCCAACGCCATCAGCCCGTGGACCTCCGATGACAAGCTCACCTTCGCCTACAACGCCGATGGTGGACACGAAGTCATCTACACCGCCGTGGTCAACTCCATCAACAACGTGCTGGGCGCCGGCGTGGCCGCCACCAACCCGTACCCGACCTTCAACGATTTCCGTACCGCCGTGTCCGACCGCAAGGTGAACGGCGCGTTCCGTAGCGGCTGGCAGCCGGATTACCCGCCGAGAACTACCTGCTGCAGAACTTCTCCTCCGCCGCGGCCGATGGCAACGGTTCCAATGATGGCGACTACAAGAACCCGGAGTTCGATGCGCTGTGCGACAAGGCCGCTGCCGCCAAGTCCGTCGCAGACGCCAACAAGCTGTACCAGCAGGCACAGGAAGTGCTGCTCAACGACCTGCCGGCCGTTCCGCTGTACTACGCCAATGCCTATGGTGTGGCCTCGACCGGTGTTTCCGGCTTCGAGATGAACTGGCAGAACCTGCCGGTCTACGAGAACATGACCAAGTCTGGCAAGTGAGCCGTTCTCTGATTTGATTTCGTAGGATCGGTATGAAGGAAGGGACGGATTCGAATATCCGTTCCTTCCTTTCCGCGTAATAAACAGGACTTCCATCGGAGGTCCGATGACGGCTGGACATGCGGCATCAACAGAAGATGTCCGCGCATGGGGTATATTTTCAACTGTCTTTCATGAAACTGCAATATAGAGCACTGTGGTGCAGTATCACTGATACGTAACGGGGCAAGCGCCGGCCGCCCCGGGCCCCTGACCTATACGTGCGAACGTTAGGGGAGAAGCCGCAAACGGCTGGCGAACGAGTGAGTAATCAAAAGGAGAAACCAATGGGCAAGTATCTTCTGCGACGCATTCTGCAGATGATCCCTGTGGTTCTCGGCACGACGCTTCTGGTGTACGCCCTGGTGTTCGCGTTGCCGGGCGACCCGGTCAAGGCGATGTTCGGCGACAAGCCGGTCAACGAAGCGGTCGCGGCCCAGATCCGTGCCGAATACAATCTGGACAAGCCGTTCATCGTCCAGTATCTGCTGTTCCTGAAGAACGCGCTGACCCTCGACTTCGGCAAGACCTTCTCCGGGCAGCTTGTCATCGACGTGATCGGCCGTGCCTTCCCCGTAACCATCAAGCTCGCCCTGATGGCCTTCGTGTTCGAGGCGGTTTTCGGTGTGATCTTCGGTGTGATCTCCGGCCTGAAGAAGGGCAAGTGGTGCGATACCGTCATCCTGATCTTCTCCCTGCTGCTCATCTCCGTGCCGACCTTCGTCACCGGCTTCCTGTGCCAGTACTTCCTTGGTGTGAAATGGCGTCTGCTGCCGGTTACCGCCGGATCGAATCCAGGCTTCCTCGACCTGCTGATGCCGGCCATGGTGCTTGGCTCGGTATCGATGGCGTACATCATTCGTCTGAGCCGTACGGAGATTTCGTCCAACATCGCCCTCGACTATGTGCGCACCGCGCGCGCCAAAGGCATGAACAACAAATCCGTCATGCTGCGCCACGTGCTGCGCAACTCCATGATCCCCGTCGTCACCTATCTGGGCCAGGATCTTGGCGCACTGATGAGCGGCGCGATGATCTCCGAAACCATCTTCAACGTGCATGGCATCGGCTACCTGACCTATCAGAGCATCCTCAAGGGTGAAGGCAACCTGGTGGTGTCCATCGTGACGCTGCTCATGCTGATCTTCGTGGTCTGCAATCTGCTGGTCGACATGCTGTACGCCGCGCTTGATCCGCGAATCCGTTACGCGTGAGTTGAGGGAGGTAACAAGAAATGACCGAAATGAATGAGACCAATCCTTTCACCGTGCTTCCGGGGCAGGAACGCTATGTGGCACCGCTCGATGAGACGCCTCTGAAGGCCGTCGACTCGATGGATGAATCCGCTCCGGCCTCAAGCATGTGGGCCGATGCGTGGCGCACCCTGCGTAAGAACCCGTTGTTCATCATCTCCGGACTGCTGATTATCTTCATCGTGTTCGTGGCGCTGTTCCCGAGCGTATTGACCAAGCAGAACCCGAACTACTGCACGCTCGACAATTCCCTTGATCCGGCTTCCGCTGGCCATCCGTTCGGCTTCGACCTGCAAGGTTGCGATGTTTACTCCCGTGTGGTCTACGGCACCCGCACCTCGTTGAGCGTCGGCGTGTTCGCCACACTGCTGGTGGTGCTGCTCGGAACGCTGATTGGCGCAATCGCAGGCTTCTTCGGAGGATGGGTCGACGCCGTGCTGAGCCGACTGACCGATATCTTCCTCGCGCTGCCGATTCTGCTTGGCGCCATCGTGGTGCTCCAGATGTTCAAGACCTCCAAGTCCATTTGGAAGATCGTGCTGGTGTTGACGCTCTTCGGCTGGGTCGGCGTATGCCGTATCGCCCGAAGCGCCGTGCTGAAATCGAAGAACCTCGAATTCAACACCGCCTCCACGGCCCTCGGCTCCACGCCTGCCAGGAATCTGTTCCGCCACATCCTGCCGAACTCCCTGGCCCCGATCATCGTCATCGCCACCACTTCGCTGGCCTCCTACATCGTGGCCGAAGCAACCCTAAGCTTCCTTGGCGTCGGCCTGCCGACCACCACGGTGAGCTGGGGTGGCGATATCTCCAGCGCACAGACCAACCTGCAGACTGATCCGCTGGTGCTGTTCTACCCGTCCGCCGCACTGGCCATCACCGTGCTGGCATTCATCATGATGGGTGACGCCGTCAAGGACGCGCTCGATCCGAAGAGCCGTACGGCCTGAGTGTAAGTGAAGGGATATTCGATGACTGAAATGAATACCGAGAACAACCTCGAGGCCATGCAGCGCGCCCACGGGCCGCTGTTGGAGGTCAAGAACCTTCAGGTCGACTTCACCACCGATGAAGGCAAGGCCGTGCATGCCGTGCGCAACTCGTCCTTCAGCGTGTATCCTGGTCAGTGGGTGGCCATCGTCGGCGAATCCGGTTCCGGCAAGTCCACCTCCGCTATGGCCGTGCTTGGCCTGCTTCCGGGAACCGGCCATGTTGTCGGCGGCTCCATCAAGCTTGATGGACAGGAGATTTCCGGCTTCAAGCAGAAGGACTTCGACAAGCTCCGTGGCAGCAAGATGGGTCTTGTCCCGCAGGATCCGATGAGCAACCTGAACCCGGTGTGGCGCATCGGCACCCAGGTCAAGGAAGCGTTGGTGGCCAACAACATGGACATCGACCACGAAAAGCGTTCCGAATTCGCCAAGGCTTTGGCCGACGACGAAGTAGAGCTCAAGGGCAATGACGACGAGACCTTCCTCGGCTCCAAGGAACTGCCTGATCTGACCGCCGCAGCCAAGGAAGCTCTTGTCAAGATCGGCAAGAGCGGTGACGAGCTTGACAAGATCATGGCCCGGTTCGCCGAGGAATGGGTTCCGGGATCCGAAACCCGCTGGCGTGTGGCTGATGGCCTGATCAAAGCCGGCGTGAAGGACGATGACGCATGGTACATCGCCAAGAAGTATGTGGTCGGCTCCACCATGGACGACCGCATCGCCGGTCTGCTGTCCGAGGCCGGCCTGCCTGACGCCGCCACCCGTGCCCGCCAGTTCCCGCACGAATTCTCCGGCGGCATGCGCCAGCGCGCGTTGATCGCCATCGGTCTGGCCTGCCGTCCGGAACTGCTCATCGCCGACGAGCCGACCTCCGCGCTCGACGTGACCGTGCAGAAGAAGATCCTCGACCATCTGCACATGCTGACCGATTCCCTGGGAACCGCGGTGCTGTTCATCACCCACGATCTCGGTCTGGCCGCGGAACGCGCCCAGCACATCGTGGTCATGTACAAGGGCCAGGTCGTGGAATCCGGTCCTTCCCTGGAAGTGCTGCAGCATCCGCAGCATCCGTACACCAAGCGCCTGGTCGCCGCGGCGCCGTCCTTGGCCTCTCAGCGCATTATCTCCGTCAAGGAGCATGGCGGCGATGCCACCGCGGTCATGGAACACGCGGTGAACGAGGATTCCCTGAAGAAGGGCGAAGCCATCATCACGGTGGACCATCTGACCAAGGAATTCAAGCTGCCGCGCAAGAAGGAGATGTTCAAGGCGGTCGACGATGTGAGCTTCTCCATCAAGAAGGGCACCACGCTGGCCATCGTCGGCGAATCCGGTTCCGGCAAGTCCACCGTGGCCAACATGGTGCTGAAGCTGCTCGAACCAACCGCCGGCACCGTCACCTATAACGGCAGGGACATCTCCGGCTTCAAAGGCAAGGAGCTGCTTGACTTCCGACGTCACGTGCAGCCGGTATTCCAGAACCCGTACGGATCGCTCGACCCCATGTACTCCATCTACCGGTCTATCGAGGAGCCGTTGCGCATCCACGGCATCGGAGACAAGAAGAGCCGTGCCAAGCGCGTGCGTGAACTCATCGACATGGTGGAACTGCCGGAATCGGTGATGAACCGTTACCCGAACGAGCTTTCCGGCGGCCAAAGGCAGCGCATCGCCATCGCGCGCGCCATGGCCCTCGACCCGGATGTGATCGTCTGTGACGAAGCCGTCTCCGCATTGGACGTGCTGGTGCAGGACCAGGTGCTTCGCCTGCTCAACGACTTGCAGGCGGAAAAGGGACTGAGCTACCTGTTCATCACCCACGATCTGGCC
>ENA-OPCE01000528-OPCE01000528.1-human-gut-metagenome-genome-assembly--contig:-NODE-528-length-31765-cov-11.092463_pt1 | contig 31765 bp, 26 predicted proteins | sample MGYA00241247_ERZ501474 | MGnify/ENA primary metagenome ERZ501474 (study PRJEB25962, sample SAMEA2042572) | human gut metagenome | biome: human gut; feature: human-associated habitat; material: faeces... | reverse complement strand
GAAAACAGCATTCCCAGCGAGGTAGCCGGACGCGTGAAACGCGTCCTCGTCGGCGAAGGCGATACGGTGGCTGAAAATGCTCCGCTGGTAGAGATAGAGAGTGCGGATGCCGTACGGAGTGCTGCTGTGTCGGGAACTCCGGCTACGGCCCGTTCCAATAAGGTGACGGCGCCGCTGCCCGGTCGGGTTATGGACATCCTCGTGAAGGTAGGCGACAAGGTGAAGACCGGTCAGGATGTGGTTGTACTCGAAGCGATGAAGATGGAGAACGAAATTCTGGCGCCCAAGGCCTGCACCGTGAAGCAGGTTCTGGTTTCCAAGGGCTCCACTGTTGACACCGGCGCTACTCTGGTCGTCCTCGGCTAAGGAGGATACACCATGAGCATCAATGTTGGTGAAGTCCTGTTAAATCTGTGGCAGAAGTCCGGCTTCAACGCCATTTTCGTCGGCTTTGCCGACGGCGGCTGGCAGAATCTGGTGATGCTGATCATCGCCTGTGTGCTGCTGTACCTGGGCATCGTCAAGAAATTCGAGCCGCTGCTGCTGGTGGGCATTGCTTTCGGCTGCCTGCTGTCCAACCTGCCCCTGGGCGGTCTTTACCACCAGGAGCTGTGGGACAACTTCATGAATCCCGCAAGTGACCTGTATCACAGCTACGGCGCCATCATGCGGGAAGGCGGTCTGCTGGATATCTTCTATATCGGCGTCAAGACCTCCCTGTACCCCTGCCTGATCTTCATGGGCGTGGGCGCCATGACCGACTTTGGCCCCCTGCTTAGCAATCCCAAGAGCCTGCTGCTGGGCGCTGCCGCACAGCTGGGCGTGTTCGTTGCCTTCCTGGGCGGCGTGCTGCTGGGCTTTACCGGCCCCCAGTCCGCTTCCATCGGCATCATCGGCGGCGCGGACGGCCCCACCGCCATCTTCCTGACCACCCGCCTGGCTCCCGAGCTGCTGGGCGCCATCGCCGTGGCCGCTTACTCCTACATGGCGCTGATCCCGCTGATTCAGCCCCCCATCATGAACCTGCTGACCTCCGCCGAGGATCGCAAGATCAAGATGGTGCAGACCCGTACCGTCTCCAAGGCCGAGAAGATCATCTTCCCCATCGTGGTGGTAATCTTCGTTGCCCTGCTGCTGCCTGACACCGCGCCTCTGATCGGCTGCCTGATGCTGGGCAACCTGTTCAAGGAGACCGGCGCCACCGACCGTCTCAGCGACACCGCGCAGAACGCCCTGATGAACATCGTCACCATTCTGCTGTCCACCGCCGTGGGCGCCACCATGGTCGGCTCCACCTTCCTGACTGCCAGCACCCTGAAGATCGTGGTTCTGGGCGTCGTGGCTTTCGGCATCTCCACCGCCGGCGGTCTGTGGGGCGGCAACGTGATGTGCAAGCTCACCGGCCGGAAGGTCAACCCCCTGATCGGCTCCGCCGGCGTGTCCGCCGTTCCCATGGCTGCCCGTGTGTCCAACACCGTCGGCCAGAAGAACAACCCCTCCAACTTCCTGCTGATGCACGCCATGGGTCCCAACGTGGCCGGCGTTATCGGCTCCGCCATCGCGGCCGGCTTCCTGCTGTCCGTGTTCGGTTAATTCCATATCGTTTGCAGCCGTGCCGGAGTAAATCTCCGGCACGGTTTTTTGCTGCCGCCGATTGCATTCCGGAACAGGCTGTGCTACACTTTGCTTATCAAAGCACTGTAAAAGGGGAGAAACCATATGCGCTACATCCGCATCACAAAGGAAAACATTGATGCCGAGCACATCTGCTGCGCCATGTCGGGGAAGCAGAGCGTCGCAAAGAAGGCGTGGCTCAGGGAGCGGTTCGCGGAGGGGCTGGTTTTTTACCGGAGCGAGGAACGGGGCAAGTGCTTCATCGAGTACATCCCGGCGGAGAACGCCTGGGTTCCCATCGACGCGCCGGGGTATCTTTACATCGACTGCCTGTGGGTCGCTGGTTCCATGAAGGGGCATGGGTATTCCTCCGATCTGCTTGCCGAGTGCATCCGGGACGCCCAGGCTCAGGGGCGGGAGGGGATCTGCATACTTTCCGCGGAGGGCAGGAAGCGGGAGTTTCTTTCCGACCCCAAGTATCTGGCCAACAAGGGCTTCGCCGTCGCGGACACATCGGATTGCGAGATCACCCTCATGTATCTGCCGCTGACGCCGTCGGCGGAAAAGCCAAGGTTCAAGGAATGCGCCAGGCATCCGGAAATCAAGGAGGACGGCTTCGTTCTCTACTATACGGATCAGTGTCCGTTCACCTATTACTGGGTACCCCGGGTGGCGGAGGCCGCCGCAGAGCACGGCATTCCCCTGAAAACCGTCCGGATCGCAGACAAAGAAACCGCGCAGAATCTCCCCGCCCCGGTGACCACCTACGCACTGTTCCGGGACGGGAAGTTCGTGACCCACGCCATTCAGTCCGATAAGAAGTTCCTCGCCCTCGCGGGGGTGAAGGGCTGACGCTTTAACAGAACAAGATATATTTTTTAGTAAGGAATGATAGTACAGTGACAACACACTCGAAATTGATATATGCATTAAAAGATGGCGATATCGTAAGTATTGATGATGTATCAAGCGGAAAGGAATGCGGGTGTGTTTGCCCTGCGTGTGGTGGCGAACTTATAGCGCACAAAGGGCAGAAGCGTATGCATCACTTTAAGCACCGTTCAAATGAGGACTGCGAATACGGATATGAATCATCCTTACATTTGGCAGCAAAAAACATTCTTTCGCGTTCAGAGAAAATGGTCATTCCTCCCGTCTATGTCGAATTTCCGCAATCCAGCAAGCCGAAAGAACTGATAAGCAAGGAAAGAGAGATTTCCATTGACGACGTCGAACTGGAAAAACGTTTTGATGACATCATACCGGATATCGTAGTATATTCTGGTGATAAATATTTCTTTATAGAAATCTATGTTACCCATCCCATTGACGATGAAAAGCTGAAAAAGTTGAAGGAGAAAAAGATTTCCACCATTGAAATTGATTTAAGCAAAGAAAAAAGAGATATTTCCGTTGAAGAATTGTCGGATATTCTGCTCAAGCCCAGTGATCGGAAATCGTGGAAATATCATGCCGCGTCTGACGAATTGTATCAGCAATTTGAAAAAGCCTCAGATAAAATGCCCTTAACGCAGCGCGGATTAGCGCTACATGTCGATGGGTGCCCTATTGGAATCCGAAACTGGAAGGGAAAAAATTACGCAAACTTTGTTGACGACTGCACGGGTTGCGAATACTGTTTTTCTTATGCCCATGAAGGATATATTCTGTGTTCCGGGCGAGAACGGATTGCAACAAAAAAAGATTTTCTTATTTCCAAAGAGGAGCGAATTTCCAACAGCAACAGCCTCCCTCCAAAGTTTCAAGACTGTCCAATTTGTAAAGTGCAGTTAGTCCGGGAGAAAAAGGACAAGGGTGACGTTTGGCAATGCCCTCGTTGCACATTTTACATTCCTGTTGGTTTCAACTTAGATGAAAATTAGGCAAAAACAATACACGTTGAAATCAATCGAATCCTATTCTCGGCTTTCTCTTTGCAAATTACAGGCTTTATCGCCGCCCGGCAGTCCATTTGCCGAACAATATGCCGTTTATTCACCAAAATGATACAGATTTATGGAATCACATAGTCTATAACCTTTTTTGCCGCCTGCGGGTGGCTTTCCTCTGCGAGACTCTTGAAATATGGATGGGCGCCCGGAAAGGGCGCCCGTTCTTTGCTTAGCAGCCGCAGCCGCAGCCGTTATTGTTGTTCTCGCAGCCGTTCCAGCCGCCGCAGTTGCACAGCAGGAGGATCAGAATGACGATCCACCACCAGTTGTTGTTCAGGCAGCCGCACAGACCGTTGTTGTTGCACATAGAAGTTACCTCCGATATCGAATTTTGAGCTTTGCCGCTCATTCCATCGTATTCCGGAGACGAAAAAATGTGCAGTGGGCAGGCGCACCGCGAAAAATATCCCGCAGAGGGCGCTCGCCGGCGCACCCTATGCGGAAAAGTCCCCGGCAGGCATACCGCTTGCCGGGGACGAATGCTATTTTGGGTACGGTTCTTTCCTGCCGGTCTGCTCCAGCAGATAGTCGATGCTGACGTGGTAGAAGTCCGCCAATGTGCGAAGCACCTCCGTTGGGATATCCCGCTTGCCGGTCTCGTAATGGGAGTAGCAAGTCTGGGTGCAGTGAAGCAGCCGCGCGATATCCTCCTGCTTGAGGTCGTGATCCTCCCGCAGATTCCGAATGCGTTCATACATGGCGTGCGCTCCTCAATCCAGATGCTCTCCCTCGTCCCGGTAGGCGCTTTCCAGCGGGGAGGCGGCGCTGGCCTCGGACTGGTACCTGCCGACTACCTTTGCGGCCAGATCTACCGGAAGCAGCGTTCCCGCGCCGGCGACGCAGCCGCCGGGACAGGCCATGCCCTCCAGCAGATAGCCCTTGTATTTGCCCGCCTTGGCCATCAGCATCAGCTTGCGGCATTCCCGCAGCCCCTCCGCCCGGGCGGTCTTGACCTCCAGCTCCGGATGCTCCTGACCGATGAGCGCCGTCACCGCACCGGCGACACCGCCGGAAACGGCGAAGCCGCGGCCGGCGGCGGTGCCTTCGTTCAGGGCGTTCTCCTCGGGAACCGCGGCAAAGTCCACACCCTTGGCCTCGAACATGCCCTGCAATTCCTCAAAGGTCAGCACGAAATCCACGTCGGAACGGATGTCCGCCCGGATGGCCTCCAGCTTTTTCGCGGCGCAGGGGCCGACGAACACCACCTTGCAGCCGGGAAGCTCCTTCTTCACCAGCCGGGCGGTGAATACCATGGGGGTCAGGGTCATGGAGATTTTCTTCATTTCTCCGGGGTACAGCTTCTCGATCATGGAGTGCCAGGCGGGACAACAGGAGGTCGCCATATAGTCCTGCTGCTCCGGCACCTTTTCCAGAAAGTCCTTGGCTTCCTCAATGGTACACATATCCGCGCCCACGGCGACCTCCACCACCCGGTCAAAGCCCAGCACCTTCATGGCGCTGACGAATTTGCCGGGGGTGGAGAGCTTGCCGAACTGGCCGATGAAGGCGGGGGCGACGATGGCGATGACCCGGTCGCCCTTGAGAATGGACTGAATGACCTGGAAGATCTGCCCCTTGTCCACAATGGCGCCGAAGGGGCAGGACACCAGACACTGTCCGCAGGCGACGCACTTGTCCTGATGGATGACGGCCTTGCCATGCTCGTCGGAGCCGATGGCGTCCATGCCGCAGGCCGCCTGACAGGGGCGCTCCATGTGGATGATGGCGTGGTAGGGACAGGCGTTTGCGCACTTGCCGCACTTGATGCACTTTTCCGGGTCAATGTGGCTTTTGCCGTTGACGAAGGAGACTGCACCCTTGGGGCAGACCTTCTGGCAGGAGGCGGCCAGACAGTTCTGGCAGTTCTCCGTCACCCGGTACTGATTTGTAGGGCAGGCGTGACAGGCATAGGGAATAATGTTAATCAGCGGCGGCTCGTAATACTGTTCGGCAATGGCGGCGGCGTCCATGCCCTCGGTCATCAGGCTGCGGGTCTGGATGGGGCGGATGGACAGACCCATGGCAAGCCGCACCCGCTCTCCGGCAATGGCGCGCTCCAGGAAAATGGACTCCCGGTGCAGGGGCTGATCGCCGGGGACGATCTTGAAGGGCAGGTCTTCCGCCTGGGTGTAGTCGCCGCCGTTGTAGGCCATGCGGGCGACCTCGGTGAATACGTTTTTGCGAATGTCTGTGATCAGCGATGGGATTCCTCTCATGTGGTATTTCCTCCGTATAAACTGCGGGGGAGAAGGGCGGCGCCCCCTCCCGGTGGATACTCTGGCAAAGCCATTGTACCACATCAGACGGAAAGTTTCCATAGAAAAAATCCCGCATATTCATATCCTGGGGACATAGGTTGTACTACGAATCGTTTGGAGGGATGACTATGAAGCGGATGATATGTGTCGCGGCGCTTGTGCTGGCACTGTGCCAGCTTGCGCTGCCGGCGTCGGCGGTGGAGCTGGATGTGGCGGGGAAAAGTGCGGTGCTGATGGATGTTGCCACCGGAACCATTCTGTATGAGTCCAATTCCCATGAGCGCCTTGCCCCTGCCAGCGTGACCAAGGTCATGACCATGCTGCTGATTATGGAAGCGGTGGATTCCGGGAAGATCGCCCTGACGGATACGGTGACGGCCTCCGAGACCGCCGCCGCCAAAGGGGGCAGCCAGATCTACCTGAAGGCGGGGGAGACCATGCCCGTTTCCGACATGCTCAAATCCATCGCGGTGTCCTCGGCCAACGACTGCGCCTGCGCCATGGCGGAGCATATCGCGGGCAGTGAAAGCGCCTTTGTCGCCATGATGAACCGGCGGGCGCAGGAGCTGGGGATGAACGACACCACCTTCGTCAACTGCACCGGCCTGGACGACGGGGCGGACGCCGTGAATCACCGGACTTCCGCCTACGACATTGCCCTCATGTCCCGGCAGCTGCTGAAATACCATCCCCTCATCAAAAACTACACCACCATCTGGATGGACACCGTGCGGGGCGGCGCCTTTGGTCTGTCCAACACCAACAAGCTCATCCGCTTCTACTCCGGCGCCACGGGACTGAAAACCGGCTTTACCTCCGGGGCGGGGTACTGCCTGTCGGCGTCGGCCATGCGGGACGGTATGGAGCTGATCGCCGTGGTCATGGGGGCGGAGACCAGCCAGTCCCGGAACGCCGCCTGCAAGTCATTGCTGGACTACGGCTTCGCCAATTTCGCGGTGGTCAGCCCGGACTTGAGCGACTGCGAGAACCAAATTCCGGTGCGTCTTGGGAAGGACGCCGGGGTGAGCGCGGTGCCGGAAGCGGACATGGCGCTGCTCATTGACAAGGCGCAGAAAAGCGGCGTCACCAGCGAGGTGACGCTGGAGCCCACCGTCACGGCCCCCGTCAGCCGGGGGCAGCGCCTGGGGACGCTCACGGTGAAATCCGGCGACCAGGTTCTGAAGGAGGTTCCGCTGGTGGCGGCGCAGGCGGTGGAGCGCCTGTCCTACGGGGAAATTTACCGGATGGTACTGATGCGGGCGGCCATGGCCAAAACGGGCGCCCCGGAGGCCGCAAAAATTCCCGAAAAAATGTAAAAAACCTATTTACTTTTTCGCTTCTTTCGTGTATATTTGACTGCGAACAGAGTAGGAGACCTCGCGTTAAGTGCCATCGGGACGGGGAGTTTGCCCGAAGGACGAAGGAATGTTCCACGATGGGGTCACCGCACCCGCTGTTGCATATGGGATAACCTCCTTTATGTAGCAACGATACTCGGTCGGGCGAATGGTCGCGGCTTTTAGCGTTGCCCTTCCCCACGGGTTATCCGTGTCTGTAATCTGCCTCCCCTTTCGGCGAAAAGCCGCAAGGGGAGTTTTTGCATACACGATTCCGTAGGGTCAATGCGGGAGCATGGGATCATCGCTGCATGAAAGGAGGACTTTTTATGTCCAGATTACAAAAGAGCAATACCCTGTATGCCCATCCGTTTTCCAAAGCCTACTGGCGTGACGCCGCCGCTGAGCTGAAGGACACCCACATGCTGGTGTTCGCGGCGCTCATGATCGCCCTGCGTCTGGTTATGAAGCAGCTGGCCATTCCCATTACGCCCTTCCTGAAGATCAACACCGCGTTTTTCATCAATGCCATGGGTGCCATGGTCTTTGGCCCCGTGATGGCCATGCTGGCTGCCGGCATCACGGACGTGCTGGGCTACGTCATCCGGCCGGAGGGTATCTATTTCCTGCCCTTTATCCTGACGGAGGTCGGCGGTTCCCTGGTTTTCGCCCTGTTCCTGTACCGGGCAAAGGTTACCACTACCCGGGTCATGCTCAGCCGGTTCACCGTCAGCCTGGTCATCAATGTGCTGCTCCAGACTCCCATTATGATGTGGTACTATGCCCTTTACATGGACGGCAAGCAGTATACCCTTGCCATGGTCGTCCCTGGCATGATCAAGAACATTTTTATGTTCCCCATCGAGTCCGTGCTGCTGACGCTGTTTCTGGGCGTGATGCTGCCCATCACCAACCGTCTCGGCCTGACCTACAGCGTAGGTCGCTCCAAGGAAGCCCTGAAATTCAACAAGAAGCAGATCGCCACCCTGGCGGTGCTGTTTGTCCTGGGCTGCGGCTGCGTGGCAGGATACCTGGGCTACTACTATGAGAACAACTCCCTGACGAAGAATTACTCTGCCGAGCAGGTGGTGGAGAAGAACCAGGAGATGTACGACATTATTTCTGAGCGCACCCGGGGGAACAAGCCCTCCGTGGCCGTGGTCGAGTATGCGAAAAAGCCCTTCCTGAGTAAGGAAGTGACCTACACCGTGGCTTACTACGCCATCACCCCCGCCGACGGCTCCGCCGCGGAGAATTTTGACCAGACAGGGCTTTGGAGTCTGAAAAAGACCCCGGCGGCCAAGAACGAGAACCTGACCCGCCTGGGTACGGCCGTGATCGTCTGCAACGACAGCAGCGGCGAGGTGCTGCAATACACCTACACCCCCGGCGCTTGACTCCCGACTGGTACGTATTTGCGCATTAAAAAGCCTCGCAGAGGAAAGCCGCCCGCAGACTGCAAACCCCTTTGTCCCCGAAGGCCAACGGCCTTTGGGGACAGTTTAGGACACGCTTTCGCGTGTCCTTTTTTTGCATCTGCGGCACGAAACCTCCATGTGTTGCAGGAAAGCTGTCAAACTGCATATTCCCAAACGGCTTTTTTTGGAATTCTGCATAAAAATTGCAAAAAGGTTTGCATTTTGTGAAAGAGCGTGTTATACTGTGTGAGCGACACAAAATAGGATTCAAAAATGCAACATTAAAATTGAAAATGGCACACGCAAAGAACTGAAAGGGGTAATGGAAGTATGTCTCACAAGTATGTATACCTATTCACCGAAGGAAACGGTAGAATGCGGGAACTCCTGGGCGGAAAAGGCGCTAATTTGGCCGAAATGACCAACATTGGACTGCCGGTCCCCCAGGGGTTTACTATTTCCACGGAAGCTTGTACCAAATATTATGAAGACGGTCGTCAGATCAATGACGATATCAAGGCCGAGATCATGTCCTACGTGGACAAGCTGGAGGAGATCACCGGCAAGAAGTTCGGCGACCACGAGAATCCGCTGCTGGTTTCCGTCCGTTCCGGCGCCCGGGCCTCTATGCCCGGCATGATGGATACCATCCTGAACCTGGGCTTAAACGAGGACGTGGTGAACGTCATGGCCGCCAAGTCCGGCAATCCCCGCTGGGCGTGGGACTGCTACCGCCGGTTCATCCAGATGTACTCCGACGTGGTCATGGAAGTGGGCAAGAAGTATTTTGAAGCCCTCATCGACCGGATGAAGGAGCGCAAGGGCGTGACCCAGGACGTGGAGCTGGACGCGAACGACCTGAAGGAGCTGGCCTCCCAGTTCAAGGCCGAATATAAGAGCAAGCTGGGCGTGGATTTCCCCACCGACCCCAAGGAGCAGCTGATGGGCGCCATCAAGGCCGTGTTCCGCTCCTGGGATAACCCCCGCGCCAACATTTACCGTCGTGAAAACGACATCCCCTATTCCTGGGGCACTGCCGTCAACGTCCAGTCCATGGCCTTCGGCAACATGGGCGACGACTGCGGCACCGGCGTTGCCTTCACCCGGAATCCTGCCACCGGCGAGAAGAAGCTGTTCGGCGAATTTCTGACCAACGCCCAGGGCGAAGACGTGGTTGCGGGCGTCCGCACCCCCATGCCCATCTCCGAAATGGCGGAGAAATTCCCCGAGGCCTTTGCTCAGTTTACCAAGGTCTGCCAGATCCTGGAAAGCCACTACCACGACATGCAGGACATGGAGTTCACCGTGGAAGCCGGCAAGCTATATATGCTCCAGACCCGTAACGGCAAGCGTACCGCCCCCGCCGCGCTGAAGATCGCCTGCGACCTGGTGGACGAGGGTATGATCGACGAGAAGCAGGCGGTCGCCATGATCGAGCCGAGAACCCTGGACACCTTGCTCCATCCCCAGTTCGACGCCAAGGCGCTGAAGGCCGCGCAGCCCGTCGGCCGTGCCCTGGCCGCGTCTCCCGGAGCCGCCTGCGGCCGCATCGTCTTCACCGCTGAAGACGCCAAGGCCTGGGCTGACCGGGGCGAAAAGGTGGTTCTGGTTCGACTGGAGACCTCCCCCGAGGACATCGAGGGCATGATGTCTGCACAGGGCATCCTCACCGTCCGGGGCGGCATGACCTCTCACGCTGCCGTCGTGGCTCGCGGCATGGGCCGCTGCTGCGTCTCCGGCTGCACCGAGATCAAGATGGACGAGGAAAACAAGAAGTTCGTTCTGGCGGGCAAGACCTACCGCGAGGGCGACTGGCTGAGCCTGGACGGCTCCACCGGCTGCATCTATGACGGCATCATCGAGACCCGGGACGCGGAGATCGCCGGTGAGTTTGGCCGCATCATGGGCTGGGCTGACAAGTACCGCCGTCTGCGGGTGCGCACCAACGCCGACACCCCCCGTGACGCCGTCAGAGCCAGAGAGCTGGGCGCTGAGGGCATCGGCCTGTGCCGTACCGAGCATATGTTCTTCGAGGAAGGCAGAATTGCCTCCTTCCGGGAAATGATCTGCTCCGACACCGTGGAGGAGCGGGAGGCCGCGCTGGCCAAGATCCTGCCCATGCAGCAGGCCGACTTCGAGGCGCTGTACGAGGCCATGGAGTCCTACCCCGTGACCATCCGGTTCCTGGATCCCCCCCTCCACGAGTTCGTTCCCAGCACCGAGGAAGAGATCGCCGCGCTGGCCAAAACCCAGGGCAAGACCGTGCAGCAGATCAAGGACATCATCGCGTCCCTGCACGAGTTCAACCCCATGATGGGTCACCGCGGCTGCCGTCTGGCGGTCACATTCCCCGAGATTGCCGCCATGCAGACCAAGGCCGTCATTCGCGCGGCGCTGGCAGTGAAGGGTCGTCACCCCGACTGGATGCTGGTGCCTGAGATCATGATCCCCCTGCCCGGCGACGCCAAGGAGCTGAAGTTCGTCAAGGACGTGGTGGTCAAGGCGGCGGATGCCGAGATCGCGGCGGCCGGTGCCGAGCTGCACTATGAGGTCGGCACCATGATCGAGATCCCCCGTGCCTGCCTGACCGCCGACGAGATCGCCAAGGAAGCGGAGTTCTTCTGCTTCGGCACCAACGACCTGACCCAGCTGACCTACGGCTTCAGCCGTGACGACGCGGGCAAGTTCCTGGCTGCCTACTATGATGCCAAGATCTTCGAGAACGACCCCTTCGCCAAGCTGGATCAGACCGGCGTCGGCGCGCTGATGCAGATGGCGGTGGAAAAGGGCAAGAAGGTTCGTCCGGATCTGCACTGCGGCATCTGCGGCGAGCACGGCGGCGACCCCATGAGTGTGGAGTTCTGCCACCGGATCGGCCTGGACTACGTTTCCTGCAGCCCCTTCCGCGTCCCCATCGCCCGCCTCGCCGCCGCTCAGGCTGCCATCCGCGAACAGCGCCAATAAAAAGTTGACGCAGTAGCGTAGGCAAAACAACTGATATAAATACGGTCACACAGTCCGTTTGGATTGTGTGGCCGTTATTTTTTGCCCATTTTCAGCTGAACACACCGCAAATCAAGCTGCTGGTTTCACTACGAAATCAGCGGCTTTTTTCGTTCCCCAAAAATTTTTTGAATCTGTATTGTAAATACAGAATTGTCATGTTAGAAGGACATAAAAGTACAGATGTATTTTTAGGGTCTATCTGAAAACCGTCAACATGCCCAAACAGCGGGTCTTTTCCGCCTGCTGTGCACCATTTTCCCTTGTAATACACAAAGTATTCCTGCGGAAAAATGGCTTCATCAGGCGAAAAATCCCTCGCTGTTGGTCATATTCCCGGTTTTCAGATAGACCCTAATACAGAATGAAGGTGAGACGATGCGTTCCTGTTTTCTGTTCGGCCATGCGGACGCGCCGGAGGATTTCTGTAGTTAATCTTGCTTGGGAATGTGCCGCCCGGAAGATGCTGCCTTCCAGTCGGGAAAACACATTAAATAATAGTCGCACTCGTTGCACGCGATTTCATAATCGGGATTCTCCCCGTTGTGCCTGCACAGCTCGCCGTGATAGCTGGGCGTCAGAATCTCCTGCTGATCCTTTTCCTCACCGTGCATAATACATCACCCCTCTATATTATGTACGAATATTTTGACATACGCAAGCCCCAATTTTGCGGATATACTTTATTTATCGAAAATTCCGCTCAGGGGGTGAGGAAATTGATCAGCTATGAACCGCTGTTTCGGACGTTGAAAGAGAAGAATATTTCCTCATACCGCCTTGAGAAAATGGGCTTTGCACGAAGCACCTATTACGCGATGAAGGACGGAAAAAGCGTTTCGACAAACACCATTGACCAGCTTTGTACGTTGCTGGAATGCGAAGTCTCTGACATTATGAAATTCGAGCCGAAACAAAAGTGAAGCTGCACTGCGTCCTCTGAATCTCACAAATCAAGGGGGTGGTATTGTGATCAGCTATGAACCTCTGTTCAGGACGATGAAGGAAAAGGGTATTACGTCATACAGACTGTTCAAAATGGGTTTCCCGCAGTCGAATTACTATGCCATGAAGCACGGAGAAAACGTGTCCACCAATACCATCAACGAGCTGTGCATCCTGCTGGAATGTGACGTATCCGACATTATGAAATTCGAGCCTGAACAGAAATGAACGTCCCGGACAGGCGTAGTCCGGGATTTTTTCAGACAAAAGGGAGACCCCCGCTTTCATTGAAAGCGGGGGTCGTTGCCTTTGCCGGTCAGCGGATATCATACACAGACTTAACCATCAGATTCTCCTCCAGCTCATCAACGCTGCGGGAGGTCTGCACCGTCACGCGGTAGGGGGCGGGGGTGGTGAGGGCAAAGAAGTTGTCGGACAGAACGCAGTCGAAATCCCGGAAGTCCAGGAATACGCCCTTGGCAAATACGTCGGCCTGAACGGAAATATCCGCCCCGCCGGGGATGGGGGCGATCCGGACGTCAAATGCCGGCTTGCGCCACCGGAAATGCTTGGCAGGCACCAGCAGCTCCGTCTGGCGCATGAGGAAGCGACCCTGCTCGTCGTACAGGTCGGCATACAGGAAGGTATCGTAGGGGTCGGGGGAGTCCACGGGGTAGGTCAGCACGTCCCGGGAGGACAGCGCTTCCACCTCCACGTCCTTGCCGGTTTCCACCAGCACGGTCAGGTCGCCCCGGCACATGGCCAGGTGGACACGGCCGCGGAAACCGGCGCGGGTCTCGTTGGCGATGTTGACGGTGAGCGACCCGTTTTCCAGGAACAGCCCCATGGCCACGGGGGCGTAGAACTTCCGGGCGGCGTAGTGCAGCGCCTTGTAGCGGCCGAAGCAGTCCACGCTGGACCAGGAGGCCACCGGCCAGCAGTCGTTGAACTGCCAGTAGGTGGAGCCCATGCAGTACCCCCGCTGACGGCGGAAATGCTCCACGCCGTATTTGATGGCGTCCGCCTGAAGCAGCTGGGACGCGTACACCAGATTCTCGAAAGCGGCGGGATACAGGTAATTGTCCGCCAGATACCGCAGGATTTTCCCGTTGCCGCCCCGGCACTTCTGGTGGTTCTCCATGACCCGGGAGAAGCAGTTCAGGTCTTCCTCCCCGGCGAAGGTGCGGATGGTCTTCATGGAGGGGAAGCTCTCGAAGCCGTATTCGGAGCAGAAGCGGAAGCGCTTTTGCCGGTAGGCGGTGAAGGGGACGCCGCCGTGCCAGACCTCCCAGTAGTGGGTGTCGCCCTTGGCAGGGTTGTCCGGGTCGTCAAAGCCGCCGCCGGAGGAGGGGCTGGACGGCCAGTAGTAGGTGTCCGGCGCGTAGGTCTCGCACAGCTCCGGCAGCAGATGACCGTACAGGCGGGTGTAGTCGTCCCGCACCAGCTGATTGTCCCGGGAACCCCAGTTGATGACGCCGCTTTCCATCTCGTTGTTGCCGCACAGCAGGGCGAGGGAGGCGTGGTGGTGCAGCCGCTTCAGGTTGCAGATGGCCTCCTGAGTGAATTCCTCGGCCATTTCCGACGTCAGATAGATGTTGGCGCAGGCGACCATGAAGTCCTGCCATACCAGCAGACCGTACTGATCGCACAGCTCGTAGAAGCGGCTGTCGGGGTAGTACCCGCCGCCCCAGACCCGCAAAGTGTTGAAGTTGGCGTCCACGGCCTGACGGACGACGGCTTCCCACCGCCGGTCGGTGACGCGGCTGAGCAGACTGTCCATGGGAACCAGATTCGCGCCCATGGAGAAGATCTTCACGCCGTTCAGCACAAAGCAGAATTCGCTGCCCTTGCCGTCCGCGTCCGGCTCCGTGCTGACGGTGAGGGTGCGCAGGCCGAGCCGCTTGCGGCAGCGATCAATGACCCGGCCGCCGCAGACCAGCTCCACGTCCAGGTCATAAAGGCGCTGGTCGCCGTAGCCTCTTGCCCACCACAGCTTCGGGTTATCCACTTTGATAATGCCGTGGCCGTCCTTCAGTAGAACGCGCTTGCCGTCGAGGATCGCATAGATTTCGCAACCGGCGCGGCATTTGGTGGTCACGTCCAGCTCCACCGAGACATTGCCGTTTTCGTGTTGCTGGCGGACGGCCACGCCGTCCAGACGATCAACGTCCCACCCGTTCAGCTCCACGCTGCGGAAAATGCCCATGTCCGGCAGGGTGGGACCCCAGTCCCAGCCGGATTGGTACATGGCCTTGCGCAGATGGGCGGCACCGGGGAGGGTGTCGCCGTCGTTCATGTACAGGTAGTGCTTGTGCTGCTGCCGGGCGAAGTAGCGCCGGGGAGATTTGAATTCCAGCCGGAGGGCGTTTTCCCCCGGGGTCAGCAGGGGCTTGACCTCGTAGACATACTCCCGGTGCATATTTTTGACCTTGCCCAGCAGGGTGCCGTTCAGGTAGATATGGCAGATGGTGTCAAGCCCGTGGAACGTCAGCTCGATATGCTCCCGGGCAAGCAGGGCGGGCGGGGCGGAGAAAACGGATTCAAAAGTGCAGTCCTTTTCGGCCAGATATTGCAGCTCCCGCTCGTTTGTGCCGTAGAAGGGGTCGGGGATTTTTTTGTGGTCGTAAAGCACGCTGTACATGGTGCAGGGCGCCTGACAGGGCAGCGGCTCGCAGCCGTCGTAGAATAGTGTCCAGTTTTGAATATTCATGAAATCTCCTCCGGGTTCGGGGCTTGCTGTTATTATGGCGCAAAACGCCGGCGGTTTCAAGCCCCAATCCTCCGAAGCGGCCGTCAGGGAAGAAAGAAGGCCGGAAACCGCAAATTTCGCAAAAAAAGGATTGCCAAACGGCGCAAAGCATGTTATAATGCTCCGTGTGTCCGGCCGAAGGGCGCCGCGCCAACATTGGGATGTCGCCAAGCGGTAAGGCACCAGACTTTGACTCTGGCATTCGTCGGTTCAAATCCGGCCATCCCAGCCAAATCTGATCCGCTAGCTCAGTTGGCAGAGCAACTGCCTTTTAAGCAGTGGGTCCGGGGTTCGAATCCCCGGCGGGTCACCAGATCCCGGTGCTTTCGCACCGGGATCTTTGTATAATGCCATTTGTTTGGAAGGAAAAGGCCACCCGGAAACTGGATGGATGGCCGGAAAACAGGTCGATGGAGCGTATCGGTAAAGATATGCTCCATTTCTCGTACCGGGGCGCACCCCCCTGGCTCTCCCTTTGGGAGAGCTGTCACCGAAGGTGACGGAGAGGGCGCTGCACCCTGGTTTCCCCTCTCCGGCCTCGCTTCGCTCGGCCGCCGCTCCCATAGGGAGAGGCAAGGGGGGCAGTTCATGATCCCGTTTGGCTCGCCGGGGTTTTGCCGTCCCCGGCCACCCAGCCGTTTAAGAAACTCTTAATCTCCCCTCGTATTGACAAATTCTGAATTATGGGTTATCCTAACCGTATTAGTACAGATAATACAGTTAAGGAGGAATACCATGGTACACTTGGATTACCGGGACTCCCGGCCGATCTATGCGCAGATCGTGGACGGTTTCCGGGAGCAGATCACCGGCGGCGTGCTGCGGCCGGGAGAGAAGCTGCCCAGCGTCCGGGATCTGGCCGCCCAGCTTGCCATTAACCCCAATACCATCCAGCGCGCTTACCGGCGGCTGGAGGCGGAGGGGTGGATCGCCACCGTGCCGGGAAAGGGCTGCTTCGTCTGCGGCGACGGGGAAATCAGAGAACGGGAGAAAAAACGGCTGCTGCTGAGCTTCGACGAAGCCGCCGCGGCGCTGCTGACCATGGGCGCGAGCCACGGCGAGCTGGTGGCCAGAATCGAGAAGGGAGACCATAGACATGCTTGAAATGAAGAATGTGACCAAGACCTTCGGCAATTTTAAGGCGCTGGACGACCTGACCCTGACCGTTCCAAGCGGGCGGGTCTACGGCCTTGTCGGCCCCAACGGCGCGGGCAAGTCCACCGCCATCCGGCACCTCACCGGCATCTACCGCCCGGACAGCGGCGCCGTCACCATGGACGGTCAGCCAATCTACGAAAATCCCGCCGTGAAGGCGACCATCGGCTACATCCCCGATGAGATTTTCTACTACCCCTCCGCAACGCTGGAGGATATGCGAAGGTTCTACCGGGGCATCTACCCCACCTTTGACGATGGGCTTTTTGACAGACTGTACGACGTATTCCAGCTTCCCAGGCGGACGCCCATCCGCCGGTTTTCCAAGGGTATGCAGAAGCAGGCGGCGTTTCATCTGACCGTCTGCACCCGCCCGAAGACGCTGATCCTGGACGAGCCGGTGGACGGCCTCGACCCGGTGATGCGGCGGCAGGTCATGGGTCTGATTCTCTCCGACGTGGCGGGGCACGGCACCACGGTGCTGATCTCGTCTCACAACCTGCGGGAGCTGGAGGACGTGTGCGACTACGTGGGCATCATGAACCGGGGCAAAATGCTGCTGGAAAAGAGCCTTGCGGATTTGCAGGGCAGCACCGTGAAGCTGCAGCTGGTGGGCGATGCCCCCAAGGAGCTGGACATCCTCAACGCGTCCGTTTCCGGACGCCTGAAGACCCTGATCGTCCGGGGGGAGGCCGAGGAGGTCGGCGCGAAAATGGCGGCGTGCAAGCCCGCGTATTTTGACGTGCTGCCCCTGTCCCTGGAGGAAATCTTCATTTATGAGCTGGGAGGCGTGGACTATGAAATCAAAGACATCCTTCTTTAATAAGACCGTATTCCTGAAGAACCTGACCCGGTTCGCCCCGGTGATCGGGGGATACACCCTGTGTCTGGTTCTGGGAATGATGATGCTGTACCAGGACAATCGGGATATGGGACGGACGTTCTGGTTTGCTTCCCGGATAGCCGGGAACCTTCAGCTCATGGGGCTGGTGAACCTGCTTTTTGCGCCGCTCGTCGCCATGCTGCTGTTCGGCGACCTGTATAATGCCCGGATGTGCAACGCTCTGCACGCCATGCCCGTGCGCCGGGAGACACTGTTTCTGACCAATGTCGTTTCCGGACTGCTGTTTTCCATGATCCCCACGGCGGTGATGGCGCTGCTGTCCGTGCCGCTGCTGAACGCGACCGTGGTGACAAACGCATGGCAGATCGCGCTTTTGTGGTACGCCGGCACCAACCTGCAATTCATCACCTTCTTCGGTGTGGCGATCTTCAGCGTGTTCTGCACCGGAAACCGCTTCGCCATGGCGATGGTGTACGCGGTTCTGAACGGCGGCGCGTATATTCTCTACTATATTATCAATACCCTTTATACGCCCATGCTCTTCGGCGTGGTCACGCCGGACAGGTGGGCGAGCCTGCTGACGCCCGTGGCAAGTATGACCAGCGGCGAGTATGTGTCCGTGGAGGATTTCTCTCAGCTGTCGCTGCGGTTCTACGGCCGGGAAAGTGAGATGGTGGCGGCGTTCAGCGTTGACGGGGGGAAGTATACAGCCCTGCTGGTCTATGCGGCGGTGGGCATCGTTTTTACCCTTGTCGGGCTGCTGCTGTACCGGAAGCGGAATCTGGAATGCGCCGGGGACGCCATTGCATTCCCCGTTTTGCAGCCGCTGTTTCAGCTGGTCTGCGCCGTGGTGGCCGGTACGCTGGTCGTTATGGGCGTGGAATCCTTCTTTGCATCCAAAATTGGCGCCGGCATGTCCATGATGTATCTGCTCCTGTTCTGCGGCGGCGCCGCCGGATGGTTCGGCGGAAAGATGCTCCTGAAGCGCACCACCCGGGTGTTCCAGCTGCGCAGCTGGGTCGGCCTGGGGATTCTGACCGCCATGGTCGCCGTGAGCCTGGTCGCTACCCGCTTTGACGTGCTGGGCATTGAGGATCGCATTCCGGACGTGGAGGACGTCAGCTCCGTGACTCTGAATTTTGACGGTCTGGAGCTGACAAGCGAGGAAGACATCCGGAGAATCACCACCCTCCACGCCATGGCGCTGGAAGACCGCATCGAGGATTACGACAACTATCCCCTGGCCTACATCCTGCACCGGGAGGAAAAGGAAAAGCACCCGGTCGTGCCGGAGGGCGGCTTCGTCTACGGCGAGGGCGGCTATAACGCGGACGGACCGATGCTGACCGTGGACGCCATCACCCTCCATTACAAGCTGAAAAACGGCCGCACCATGACCCGTAACTACAATATCTGGGCAAATCTGGATGAGGGCAAGATCGTAAGCGAGTACGCAAGCCGCTGGGATGTGGTATGGAAGCAGGCGCGGTACGGCTACTGGGACGACTTTGACCCGGCGAGCATTACCACCATGAATATCGGCAGCGTGACCCTGCATGAATATCAGATCACGCCGGAGCTGGTGCAGTCTCTGATTGCCGCCGTCAAGGCCGACTGTGACGAGCGCACCATGACCCAGAGAGCGGCGTATCACCGGGGGTATTTTCTGGAGTACGATCCATACAGCGAGGAGTATTACAAGGCAAAGTCCCTGGGGATATCCCTGTGGTCGAACGACGTTCACTATGCCACCGGCGCGTACCTGTCCGTCTTTGCCGACTCCGCGCATACGCTGGAATGGATGCGGGAACACGACTGCCTGACGGAAGAGGTCGTGGAGGAAGCACCCATTGTGCTGAACTGAGAAGGGAAACAGAATGAAAAAGAAACTATGTCTCATACTGGCGGCGATGCTGTTGCTTCTTTCTGCCTGCGGCGGAAAGAAGGCGCCGGAGACCACGGCGCAGGAACCGAGTACGGCTGCCACGGAAAGCACCCCTGTGGAAACGGCGGCAGAACCCACCCAGCCGGAAACCGCCGCCCCTGACCAAACGGCGGTGGATTCCCCCGAACGGGCGGCATATGCGGCATATTATGCCAGCTGGCTTCCCGGCTCTCCCGGCTCGGAGGGCAGCATCGGAGATTTCAGCCCCAAATATGTGGACCTGGACGGCGACGGTGGGGAGGAAATGCTCATCTGGAGCACGCGCTACGGCTTCATTTACGAGGTCGTGGTGCAGGCCGACGGGCAGACGCAGTGCATATACGGCGGCGGCAGCTATCCGGAGGACGACCCCACCGTGGGACTTTACCTGTGCGAGGGGAACCTTCTGGAAAAGGACTGCGGCGATTTGCAGGGCGTCCAGCTGAACGAATATTACCGGGTGCAGGACAAGCAGCTTATGATGGCGGAGACCGTCATGGAGAGCGCGGACGGGAAATTCTATTGGAGCGAATCCGGCGGCGCGTCCGGCCTGATGTGGACGGAGATCACCGAGGCGGAATACAATCGGATTCGGGAATCCTACGTCCGGGTGGGTGTGCCCCGGAATCCCCTCCCGGAGAACGTCCAGGGCGTCCGGGAGGAGGAAGAAGGCATCCTTCTGGAAGTGATTCAGAATCAGAGAACGTTCTTCTCCGAGGAATACCTCGACTGTACATTGGAGGAATATTGCCAGAAGGCCGGTGAGGAGCTGGGCTTCGACGTCTCTGTCACCCGGTACGCCTTTGTCGATATGGATGGAGACGGCGTCCGGGAGGCGGTCGTTGACTTCCAATACGGGGAAAACAGTCAGGTCATGTGTATTGTTATGAAGTATGTCAGCAAATTCTCCATGGTGGACGGCACGGGATTCTACCACCGGCAGCTGTCGAACATCAAGGAAGATGGAAGCTTTTCCTATTCCGGCGGCGGAGACAATGACGGCTGGGCAAAGCTGCACTGGAACTGGCTTACCTATCAGTGGGAGACAAGACAGGTAGGAGACGGCGAAGGCAAAACCGATATTCAGTGGCAAACCTATCCGGCAGCTCAGTAAGAGCGGAAAGGGAACACAATGAAAAAGAAAATTTGTCTTATGCTGGCGGTGATGCTGCTGTTTCTTTCCGCCTGCGGCGGGCAGAAAACGCCGGAGACCACGGCACCGGAAGAAACGGTTTTGCAGACGGAGGACAGCGTATCCGTTGAAGCGCTGGCGGCACCGGAAGACCCGGTGCCGGTCAACGAGCCGGAGGCCGAGGGCGTCCCCATCGATTTCCGGATGATCTACCGCGGCTTCACGGCGGTATCTCTGGACGACACGGAAAATTATGAGCGCTTCTGCGGCTACGGAACGAAAATGATCGCCTCCGAGGAAGAATGGAGTTCCTTTATGGCGGCGTACTGCCCGGGGATTCCCTATTACGAGACGTGGGACTTTTCTCAGGATGTTCTGGTGACGTCGGTCAGCCACGGGGCAAAACCCGGCTACAATCAGGCGGACGTCATCACTTCGGTGAAATGGAACGGAAGCTATGTCGTCACGGAATACTCCAACGACCCCGCGAATTTCGTCTACGCGCTGAATCCCATGTCGGATGAAGTGATGATGAATTTCTACATAGAAGTGATCGCCGTAAGCCGGAAGGACGTCGGCATGTAATCAGGCAAACAAGCCCGGAATGTTGTATTTTTGCATTCCGGGCTTGTGTTTTTGGGAGGAATCTTTTATAATCAAATCAACAATGCGAATGGAGGGCTGAGCATGGAAAAGCATCAGGTGTTGACCGTTCTGGTGGCGGACGATGAGCCGGAGCTGCTGGGCGCCGTCTGCCAGCTGATCGACTGGGAGTCCCTGGGCTTCCGCCTTGTGGGTCGCGCCGGGAACGGGCTGGATGCCTTGCAGATGGTGGAAGCGCTTCAGCCGGATTTCCTGCTGACGGATATCCGGATGCCGTTTATTTCCGGGACGGCGCTCACCAGACAGGCGAAGGCCGTCCAGCCGCTGCTGCAAGTGGCTTTCTTAAGCGGTTACGACGATTTTGAGTACGCCAAGGCCGGCATCGAGGACGAGATCGTGGCCTACCTTCTCAAGCCCATCAGCATGGCGGAGCTGACGGAGGAGCTGCGGAAAATCCACGACAAAATCGAAAAGCGCCTTGCCAGCCTGACCCGCCCCCAGGGCGGCGCGGAGGCGCTGCGGATGGTCACGGCCACGATGCTTTTGGACGAGTACGCCCGTCCGGAGCCGTCCGCCGCGGCGGAATCCCTGCGAAGCGCCGGAATGGAAATCCGGGGGGACGAGCATATCGTGGTGGCGGCGTTCAGCCTGCCCGACGGGGCGCACCCGGAGCTGCTTCCCATGGCGGAGCGGATTTTCTCCCGGGCGTTTTCCTGCTGCGGATTTTCCAGCGGCGACCGGACGGTTCTCCTGCTGGCCTCCGGCAACGGGTTCGGGCGGCTGTATGCTTCCCTGGACGAGCTGCGGCAGGCCACCCGCCGCGCTTTGGGCGCCGAGGCGCTGGCGGGCTTAAGCAAGGAGTACGCCTCTCTCGGCGAGGGACACGCCGCTTACTTAGAAGCCATGGAAGCCCTGAAAATCGCCCGCAGAGGCGGCGGACTGTACGCCGCCGGGGGTTGGGACGACATGGCCATGCTCTGCGCCCGGGCGCTGAAGATCATCGAGAAGGAATACATGGACGAGGAGCTGTCGCTGCAATCCGTCAGTGAGCGGCTGCACATCAGCGCCAATTACCTGGGCGCGAACATCAAAAAATTCTACGGCGACACCTTCATGAACCTGCTGATTCAGAAGCGGATGGATGTGGCGCTGAAGCTGCTGTGGGGCGGCAGCAGCCGCATTGCCGAGGTGTCCCGCCGCTGCGGCTACGCCGACCAGAGCTATTTCGGCTACTGCTTCAAAAAATACTACGGCAAATCCCCGGCGCGGATGCGTCAGGAGCAGAAAGAGGCCAACGCATGAAGAAAAAGGGACTCAGCATGAATCTCATTATGGCGCTCACGCTCACGGCGGTTGCGGTGAGCGTGCTTCTGTGCGCCAATCTGGTCTTCATGCAGACCTATCGCCGGACGCTGCTGCGCAACGCCGAAACCACCAGCCGTCAGGCCATCGCCCAGGCCGGCAGCACCATGAACGAATACCTGGAGAATATGGACGACGCGGTGACGCTGCTGACCGGCTACTTAGACCTGCCCGCGGAGGAACGGGAGGCGCGGTTCGAGGCGTTCCTGGAAATCCGCGCCGATGTGGTGGCCGTCACCACCTACGACGCGGAGGGGGAAATGCGCAACTGCTACAGCCTTGGCCGCCGTCTGCGGGAGGATATTCTGCAAAACCTCTCCTTCGACCCGGACAGGCGGGAACTTTATGAGGGCGGCTATATATCCGCACCCCATGTCATGTCGATTTTCACGGAGGACTACCCATGGGTCGTGACCATTATCCGCCCTGCCACCACCGGAGAGGGGGAGTGGTACATCGCCGTGGACGTGAGCTGCTCCAACATCTCTACCTATATCAGCGGCGTGGGCATCGGCCAGCGGGGCTACTGCTTCCTGGAGGACATGGAGGGGAATCTGGTTTACCATCCCCAGCAGCAGCTCATCTATTCCGATCTGAAAAGCGAGAATACCGCGCTGACCGCCTCCCTCCCCGACGGGACGCATGTGGAGGGAAGCACCATTTACACCGTCCAGACCCTGGAAAACGGCATCTGGCGGGTGGTGGGCGTCAGCTCGTTTCAGGAGCTGATCACCGACGGCCTGCGGGAGATCATGCGCATCACCCTCATCGGCGCGGTGTCTATTTTAATTGCGGCGGTGCTGCTGAGCCTGATGCTCTCCCGGGTGCTGTCCAGTCCCATTCACGATCTGGTCGTCGCCATGCAGAGCTTTGAAAAGTCCGGCGAGGGCTTTTCCTACGAACCCGTCACCGGCGTCCGGGAGGTGGAGAACCTGTCGGCGTCCTTTGACCACATGGTCAAAAAAATCCAGAAGCTCATGGCCACGGTGCGCAGCGAGGAGGTCAATCTGCGCAAGACGGAGCTGAAAGCCCTACAGGCGCAGATTAACCCCCACTTCCTGTATAATACCCTGGATTCCATTTCCTGGATGTGCGAGCGGGGAAAAAACGCGGAGGCCGTGGTGATGGTCAACGCCCTGGCGCGGCTGTTCCGCATCAGCATCAGCAAGGGGCACGAGCTGATCCCCATCCGCAGCGAGGTGCAGCACGCCCAGAGCTATCTGCAAATCCAGAGCGTGCGCTACAAGGAGCAGTTTTCCTATCATTTTGACGTTCAGGAGGACTGCACGGAGTACCTGTGCAACAAGATCACCCTCCAGCCCATCATCGAGAACGCCATCTACCACGGCGTCAACGGTCTGGTGGACGAGGGACATATTGAAATTCGTGTCCGCGCCGAGGGAGAGGACGTCCTCTTTACGGTGGAGGACAACGGCGTGGGCATGGAGCCGGAGCAGATCGAGGAAATTTTCCGTCGGAAGCCCGACGGAAAGTCCGGCATCGGCATCAAGAATGTCAACGACCGGCTGAAAATCTGGTTTGGCGACGCCTATGGCATCACCATCGAAAGCGTCCCGGACGAGGGGACGAAGGTGACGGTGCGGATGCCGAAGGTGCGGGAGGAGGCGGAGCATGAAAAGCATTAAGGGAATCGCCGTGTTTCTGGCGCTGCTGGTGTGCCTTTCCGGCTGCGCCGGTACGCATCAGAGCAGCGGGTCGTACAATATTTACCTGATTGCCAAATCCGCCACCACGGAGTTCTGGAAATCGGTTTTTGCCGGGGCGAACGCCGCGAAATCCGAATATAACGTGCAGTTGACCATCCTTGCCCCGGACACGGAGGAGGATTTTGAAGCACAGAACGACTACATCCGCCAGGCCGTGGCCGACGGGGCGGACGCCATCGTCTTCTCCGCCATCAGCTACACGGAAAACGCCGCCGCCATCGACGAAGCCGTGGCCGCAGGCGTCCGGGTGGTGGTCATCGACAGCGACGTGGATTCCAGGGGCGTTTCCGTGCGCATCGGGACGGACAATGTGGCGGCCGGGCGCATGAGCGGAGAGGCCGCGCTGAAAACGGCGCAGGAAAAAATCGTTGTGGGCATTGTCAACGCCTACGCCGAGACCCAGAACTGCCGGGAGCGGGAGCAGGGCTTCCGGGAGGTGCTGCTTGGGGACTGCCGGGTCAAGGGCATTTACGCCGTCAATGTTTCCACCGATGCTCTGGAAGCCCGTCTGGCGGCGGAGAAGCTGCTGCGGGAGCATCCGGAGATCAACGTGCTGATCGGCTTCAACGAGCCGCTGGCCGTGGGCGTGGCTCAGGCGGTGGACTCCCTGGGGCTGACGGGGCAGGTACACGCCGTGTCCTTCGACAGCAACGTCAACTGCATCGAGCTGCTGCAAACGGGAGCGGTGGCCGCTCTGGTGGTGCAGAATTCCTACGCCATGGGGTATCTGGGCGTAGAAAAGGCGTGGCAGGTTTTGCAGGGGGAAAAATTCGATTCCACGGCGCTCATCGACACCGCGACCACCATCGTCACCAAAGAAAATATGTTTACCATGGAGAGCCAGAAGGCCATGTTTTCTTTCGGTTGATCGGCGTACTTGCAATTTTTACCGTTTCTTAGGGCTTTTTGCACAAAAACACGGCGCGTTTTTTGGAGGCGGCAAAATTTTTTGAGAAAATCCGCGAGGAAAAATGACTGTGAAAAAAATCCGTATCTGATACAATGTAGTCACGGTGAAGCCAACCCGGCGAAACCGAAAAATGAATTTTATGGAGGAAAAAAGCAATGAAAAAGGCACTTGCATTGCTGCTCGCGCTTGTCATGGTGATCTCCATGGCCGCCTGCGGCTCCAAGACCACCACCCCCAGCACTGCCGCCGCTACCACCCCTGCTCCCGCAGGGAACGAGACCGAGGCTCAGGTCGAAGCTTCCGAGCTGAAGGTCGGCGTGTTCTACTACACCTTCGCCGACACCTACATCTCCAGCGTCCGCACCGCTCTGGACGCACAGCTGGACAGCCTGGGCGTTACCTACAACAACTTCGACGGCAACAACAACCAGACCACCCAGAACGAGCAGATCCAGACCGCTGTCACCGACGGCTACAACCTGCTGGTCGTCAACATGGTCACTTCTGGCTCCCCCGACGTTGCCAACGAGATCATCTCCCTGGCAAACGGCACCCCCGTTATCTTCTTCAACCGCGCCATCGAGGCTGACGGCGAGGAAGGCACCGTCCTGAACGCCAACGATGGCATCTGCTTCATCGGCACCGACGCTCCCGAAGCCGGTCACCTGCAGGGCAAGATGGTCGGCGAGTATCTGCTGGCCAACTGGGATACCGTTGACCTGAACGGCGACGGCAAGATCTCCTACGCCATGTTCAAGGGCGACGAGGCCAACGTGGAAGCCATCTACCGCACCCAGTTCGGTGTTGAGGACGCCGACGCTGTCCTGACCGCTGCCGGCAAGCCCGCTCTGGAGTACTTCGACGCTTCCAACGCCTCCAAGTACCAGGTGGACCTGGGCGGCGCCTGGAGCGCACAGGCTGCTCTGGACTACATGAACACCAACCTGTCCCAGTACAACGAGGCCAACAGCAACATGATCGAGCTGATCATCTGCAACAACGACAACATGGCTGAAGGCGCTATCTCCGCTCTGGAAGCTGCCGGCTACAACACCGGTGCCGAGGGCGTGACCACCATCCCCGTGTTCGGCGTTGACGCTACCGACGCCGCCAAGGAGCTGATCGCTGCCGGCAAGATGACCGGTACCGTCAAGCAGGACGCCGAGGGCATGGCCGCCGCCATCGCCGATGTCGTCAAGGCTACCGGTGAAGGCACCGCCATGGCTGACGCCGTCGCTGCCACCGCCGGCACCAACGCCGAGATGTACTCCATCGCCGACGGCATTGCCAACAAGCTGTTCGTCGCCTACGCCGCCTACACCAAGTAAGGAATCAACCCAAAAGGGGCAGCCGCTGCTGTGTCGGCGGCTGCCCTTCACAGCTAAGCATGCTAGCGAAAAAGGAGGGGAATCCAGGTGGAGCAAACCGTACTGCTCCGGATGACGGATATCACAAAAACCTTTCCCGGCGTCAAAGCGCTGGATCATGTCAGCCTGGAGGTCAAGGCAGGCACCGTACACGCGCTGATGGGCGAGAACGGCGCCGGCAAATCCACGCTGATGAAATGCCTGTTCGGCATTTACGCCAAGGACAGCGGCCATATTTATCTGGAAGGCCGCGAGGTCAATTTCACCAGCTCCAAGGAGGCGCTGAACAATGGCGTCGCCATGGTTCACCAGGAGCTGAATCAGGCGCTCAAGCGGACTGTCATGGACAATCTGTGGCTGGGGCGCTATCCCAAGGTCGCGGGCTTTATTGTGGACGAGCACAAGATGCTTCGCGATACCAAAGCAATTTTTGAAGAGCTCGGCATCGACGTCGACCCCCATCGGGTCATGAGTACGATGCCGGTTTCCCAGCGTCAAATGGTGGAGATCGCAAAGGCCGTCTCCTATCACTCGAAAGTCATCGTATTTGATGAACCCACGTCCTCGCTGACCGAGGAAGAGGTTGAGCATCTGTTCAGGATCATCAACATGCTCCGGGACCGCGGCATGGGCATCATCTATATTTCCCATAAAATGGCGGAGATCAAGCGCATCTCCGACGAGATCACCGTCATGCGCGACGGACAGCTGGTGGCGACCCGTCCGGCGTCGGAGCTGGAGATGAACGACATCATCCGTCTCATGGTCGGCCGTGAGCTTGGCAACCAGTTCCCCCCGAAGACCAACAAGCCCGGCGAGGTCTATCTGGAAGTGGAGCACCTAACGGGACTGTACAATAACCTGCGGGACGTTTCCTTCACCGCACGGCGGGGCGAGATCGTGGGTCTCGCGGGTCTGGACGGCAGCGGCCGGACGGAGACGCTGGAAACCATGTTCGGCGTCGCCACCCGCAAGAGCGGCCGCATTCTGCTGGACGGCAAGGAGTGCAAGAATCTGAATCCCCGGCAGTCCATCAAGAACAACTTTGCCCTGCTCACCGAGGAGCGCCGGGCGACGGGTATTTTCGGAATCCTGGACATCCGGGAAAATTCCGTCATTTCCAGTCTGGACAGGCACAAGCGGGCGGGCTTCGTCCTCAGCGACAAGTCCATGAGGAAGGACACCCAGTGGTCCATCGACGCCATGCACACCAAGACGCCTACCCAGGAGACGAAGATCCGCAGCCTGTCCGGCGGCAACCAGCAGAAGGTCATCATCGGCCGCTGGCTGCTCACCGCCCCGGATGTGCTGCTGCTTGACGAGCCGACGCGGGGCATCGACGTCGGCGCGAAATACGAGATTTACCAGCTGATCCTCGATCTGGCAAACAAAGGCAAGACGGTCATCATGGTTTCGTCCGAAATGCCCGAGCTGCTGGGCGTGTGCGACCGGATTCTCGTCATGTCCGGCGGACGGCTGGCCGGTGAAGTCGATGCAAAGACAGCAACGCAGGAGGATATCATGCGTCTTGCGGCGAAGTATGTATAAGGAGGCAGCGGTATGGCAAATCCAGTCAAACAGCTTCAGAGAAAGAGTGAAGAATACCAAAGACTCGACAAGGCGGATCGCCGCCGGTTCTGGTCGGACGGTATCCTGAATAACGCGCTGTATATTCTGATGGTCATTTTCATCGTCTATACGGCTATCAAGAACAAGAACTTCCTGTCCGCGGGTTCCATTGCGAACATCGTTTCCCTGGTGGCGGCGTCGCTGCCCATGGCGCTGGGTATCGCAGGCTGTATCGTCCTCACCGGTACCGACCTGTCCGGCGGACGTGTGGTCGGCCTGACCGCGGCTGTCGCGGGCGCGCTGCTGCAGGATCGCACCATCTCCCGGAAGCTTTTCTCCAACCTCCCGGCCATCACCCCGGGTTGGATTCTGCTGACGATTCTAATTGTCGTCGCCATCGGCGCGCTGATCGGTATGGTGAACGGCTTCTTCGTGGCCAAGTTCAGCCTGCACCCCTTCATCGTGACCCTGGCCACCCAGCTCATTACCTACGGCCTGATCCTGATCTTCTTCATGCTCAACGGCAACAACGGCCAGCCCGTTTCCGGCCTGTCCCAGGAGTATAAGAACGTGGTTTCCGCGCCCATGCTCCAGTTCGTCACCGGCTCCGGCGCGAAAATCTCCATCCCCTGGTACGTGCTGTACGCGGTCATTTTCGTGGCGCTGATGTGGTTCATCTGGAACAAGACCGCCTTCGGCAAGAACATGTTCGCCGTCGGCTCCAACGCCGACGCGGCCAAGGTCTCCGGCGTCAACGTGTTCTGGACGACCGTTATGGTTCACACCCTGGCCGGTGCAATGTACGGCGTTACGGGCTTCATTGAAGGCGCCCGTATCAGCTCCATCACCCAGTCGGCGGGCCTCAACTACGAGTGCGACGCCATCGCGGCCTGCGTCATCGGCGGCGTTTCCTTCGTCGGCGGCACCGGCAAGATCAGCGGCATTGTACTGGGCGTGTTCGTGCTGCGGATCATCTTCGTGGCGCTGTCCATGCTGGGCATCGACCCCTCCATGCAGTACATCATTAAGGGCGGCATCATCCTGGCGGCCTGCTCGCTGGATATGCGGAAATATCTTGCCAAAAAGTAAATCATGCGTTACAATGGCGGCAGATGGAATCCATCTGCCGCCATTGCAGAGAAAAGAAACGGCGCAGACTGAAACAATCATCGGTTCCCTATGGAACCGGCACAAGGAGCATCCTCATGGCTATGACAACGGAAACTGTTTGGGCAGCGCTGGATTCGCTGCTGGATTACGCGAAAAACTGCGGCCTTCTCCATCCGCTGGACGAGACGTTTGCGAGAAATACGATTCTTTCTGAGCTGCATCTGGAAAGCTACGAAAAGCAGGCGCAGCGCTTCGACTTCCCGGCGTGCCTGGAGCTGCTGTGCGACTATGCCGCCCAGCAGGGCATGATCGCGGACACCGTCGCCGAGCGCGATCTGTTTGACACGAAGCTCATGGGCTTCCTGACGCCACGCCCCTCGGAGGTGGTGCGGGAGTTCCGGTCGCGCTATGCCCAGTCCCCCAAGGCGGCGACGGACTATTTCTACACCCTGAGTCAGGACTGCAATTACATCCGCCGCGACCGTATCGCCAAGGATGAGCGCTGGACGGCGGATACCAAATACGGGAAGCTGGAAATCTCCATCAACCTGTCCAAGCCCGAGAAGGACCCCCGGGACATTGCGGCGGCGAAGCTGAAAAAGGCCTCCGGTTACCCCAAATGTCTGCTCTGCCCCGAAAACGTGGGCTACGCGGGAACCATTTCCCACCCGGCGCGGCAGAATCTGCGGGTCATGCCGGTAATGGTGAACGGCCAGCCCTGGGGCTTCCAGTATTCACCCTACGTTTATTATAATGAACACTGCATCGTCATGAATTCCAGGCACACGCCCATGGTCATTGACCGGGGAGTGTTCGACAAGCTGTTTTCCTTCGTGGAGCAGTTCCCCCACTATTTCCTGGGGTCGAACGCCGACCTGCCCATCGTGGGGGGCAGCATATTGTCCCATGAGCATTTTCAGGGTGGCCACCACACCTTCCCCATGGAGAAGGCGGAGAAGGAGTTCGGCTTTACCGTTCCCGGCTTTGCCGATGTGGACTGCTGCGTGGTGAAATACCCGATGACGGTGCTTCGACTGAACTCGGAAAACAAAGACCACCTCTGCGACCTGGCGGGCAAAATCCTGGCCAAGTGGCGTACCTACAGCGATCTGGCGGCAATGATTTTCGCGGAAACCGACGGCGAACCCCATAACACCATCACCCCCATCGCCCGTATGCGGGAGGGGCGGTATGAGCTTGACCTGGTTCTGCGGAACAACCTGACGACTAAGGAGCATCCCATGGGGCTGTACCACCCCCACGAGGATCTTCACCACATCAAGAAAGAGAACATCGGCCTGATCGAGGTCATGGGTCTGGCCGTTCTTCCCGGCAGACTGAAAAAGGAAATGGCCGACCTGCGGGAAGCCCTGCTGAGGGGGGAAAACCTGCGGGAGAACGAGGCGCTTTCCAAGCACGCCGACTGGGCGGACGCATTTATGCCACGGCACCCGGAATTTGGCGAAGAAAACGCCGAGGCGATCATTCAGTACGAGATCGGTCAGGTGTTTGCCCGGGTTCTGGAGTGCGCGGGCGTTTACAAGTGTACCGAAGCGGGCAGAGCTGCCCTGAAACGATTTTTGACGGAGGTTCAAAATGGCTGACACCTATCATTTTTCCGCCCCCGGCCGCACGGAGATCGGCGGCAACCACACCGACCATCAGCACGGCTGCGTGCTGGCGGCGGCAGTCGACATGCAGACCACGGCGGAGGTCACCCTCACCGGCACGAACATCATCCGGGTGGATTCCGAGGGCTACAAGCCCGTGGAGATCGACCTGAACGACCTGGAGGCCAGAGAGTCCGAGAAGAACACCACGGCGGCACTCATCCGGGGCGTGGCGGCGGCGTTTGCCCGGCGGGGCTATAAGCTGGGCGGCTTTGAGGCCAAGGTCAGGTCCACCGTTCTGCCCGGCTCCGGCCTGTCCAGCTCCGCAGCCTTCGAGGTGCTGATCGGCCGTATTCTCAACGGCCTGTTTGCGGACGGCAAGGTTTCCGCCATTGAAATTGCCCAGATCGGCCAGTACGCCGAGAATGTCTACTACGGCAAGCCCTCCGGTCTGATGGATCAGATGGCGTCCAGCGTGGGCGGCCTGGTGTACATCGATTTTGCCGACCCGAAAAACCCCGTTGTGGAAAAGGTGGATTACGATTTTGACCACAGCGGCTACACCCTGTGCACTATCGACTCCGGCGCGGACCATGCCGACCTGACGGACGAGTATGCTGCCATGCCGGTGGAAATGAAGGCGGTGGCGGCGTTCTTCGGCAAGGAGGTTCTCCACGACGTGGACGAGGCGGCGTTCTACCGGCACATCGCCGAAGTCCGCAAGGTCACCGGCGACCGGGCTGTTCTCAGAGCCATCCACTTCTTCAACGAGAACCGGCGGGTAAAATCCCAGGTGCAGGCGCTGAAGGAGGGGGATTTTGACGTATTCCTCCGCCTGGTCAACGCCTCCGGCATGGCGTCCTGGACGCTGCTGCAAAACGTGACCCCGGCGGGCTATATCCAGAAGCAGGACATGGCCTTCACCATCGCTCTGTGCCAGCAGCTGCTGGAGGGAGAGGGCGCCGTCCGCATCCACGGCGGCGGCTTCGCCGGAACGGCGGTCGCCTTTGTCCCCAACGACAGGTTCGATCGCTTCAAAACCTGCGTCGAGCGCGTTCTGGGCGAGGGTCACTGTCACAAGCTGACGATTCGTTGATACTATTTAATAAAACGGTTTTTAACCGTTTTATCCGGCTGCTGTTTCAGCAGCCGGCGGCGTAGCCGCAAAAAACGTAA
>ENA-OPCE01000523-OPCE01000523.1-human-gut-metagenome-genome-assembly--contig:-NODE-523-length-32050-cov-6.576746_pt1 | contig 32050 bp, 25 predicted proteins | sample MGYA00241247_ERZ501474 | MGnify/ENA primary metagenome ERZ501474 (study PRJEB25962, sample SAMEA2042572) | human gut metagenome | biome: human gut; feature: human-associated habitat; material: faeces... | reverse complement strand
CACTAACCATGACAAAATCATGATTAAGAAGTCACTTAGAGCATATATCACCGGCCGCCTGCTTATAAATGGCATACTGCTTGACCGCAATACTCTCTGGGTCCCGCATTTCCAGTCTTTCAAACAAAATGTCCAATGGTGACTGGTAATCCTCATCATCTTCTTTGACCTGTGCGCTTCCAAGCATTTCCATGATCATCGGGAAGTTCTGTTCTTCCGGTGGAGCTTCATGCAATAAATACAGCATAAGTGCCTGTAAAAGTGCAGTCTCTGACTTTTCCCAGAACGGGTCCGAGCTTTGTGCACCTTTCGGTGTCGTGTTGCGGATCAGGTTGTTAATTAGTTTCAGCACATCCTTGTCATCCCGGACATACGCAAACGGATTATAACACCAGGAAGTCTCCGGATTGATCAAATCAAAAACCCGGACTTCATATCCATTCCGTTCCAGAACACCTCCTGTTTTGCGCAGAAGTTCCGCTTTCGGATCTGTGATCACCATCGAGCAGTTGCACTGCATGATGTTCGGAATCGCATAGGTCCGGCTCTTTCCTGCCCCGGAACCTCCGACTACCAGCACATTTAAATTTCGTTTATGCTTATATCCATCCAGTCCCATGCGGAAATGCTGTGTCAGAAGCAGATTATTCGTGTACTGCTTTTCGCAGTAACGTCTGCAGATTTCGGACACGTTGCCCCATTTTGCGGAACCATGTTCCACGCCTCTTCTATAATTTCTTTTTTGGGATTCATAAATACCAATGCCTAAGAAATAGGCTGCTGTGAATATCAGAATACATTTGAACGTATACGGTGTATACGTGATAAAAAACGGCTGTTCGAGTTTTTCGCTCAGCGTTTCTAAGATTTGAATAAAATTCTTATCCAGTGTAATGGCACAAGCGGTAATCGCTGCCGCCCACCAGACAAATGGCAGAAAGACAAGATACAGAACCCAGTCCTGCTTTTTTGTACTTATCTCTGCAAGTCAGATTCTCTTTTCTTGCGTGGCTTTTCTTCTGGATGTCCCTGTCCTTCTTTCTTATGAAAGGAATCCACTCCCGGTATCAGTGAGAGACTTCTGCCGTTGTCCCACTTAACACCGAGCTGGCCTGCATCATCCACATACTGCACAGTTCCTTCCAGTCCCTGCGGCATACCCGCTTCTCCGTCCATCGAATTCAGACAGATTCTTGTTCCTGCCGGATACTGTTCTCTAAGTCTTGCCACTTTTTCTCTTGAATAAATGACCAATCAACCACTCCTTTCTCTACCAGAACATGTGTCTGGTGGTATTCAGTTTTGCAACCTGAATAATGATTTTATCTATTCCATCACTATATCTTCCGGCTGCAAGATATTTACTTCTAAGCCTGTTCAGTGCCTTACGGATCTGCCTTTGTTCCCCGGCTGTAATCTGCAGCCGTTTCTGGGCGAGGTCGTATTCACTTACTTTTTTCAGAAGAGCTTTCGTTTCTTCCAAACATTCATCCTGCTCACTCTGTGCCTGCAGCTCATCATTCAGTGCCACCACGAACATATTTTTCATAATGTTATCCATCTTCAAATAGTATTTTGTCATCTGGCTGACCTCCTTTTTTGTTACACCAACCATATCACAAGACCTCCGTAATAGCTACTCCAACCGTCCAACTTTTTCACTTTTATCGTTCCGGCTGGCTCTTTGCTTTTTTCTCTTTTCCGGATGCTTTTTCAGATGGTTTTTCATCCTTGGTTTCCGGTATTTTTACAGGGTCTCCGATTGCGAACTCATCGGTTATATACTCCTGTTCCTTTGCACCAAAATTGCGTTCGATATGGTTTCGTATACTGTAGGAAGCCTGACGGACATCATTTAAAAAGTCTCTCAGTTCCTGCGGATCTTTCTTTCCGCATTCATTCCTCTGTGCAATATACTCCAGATTGAATCCGGTAACATCCACACCATAACGTTTCGCAATCACATAGGCTGCACAATAAGCCTGTGCACTGACTTTCTGTCGGCTGTAGGTTCCGGTATGCTGGTCCAGTGCTGCACACGCCAGTTCTCTGTTCAGTGCATGGAATGTCGTTACTTCACTCATTCCGTTGCGGATATAAATGGTACGGTATCTCGGATTGTACTGGGCCTGCACTTTGTCTGGCAGATCATCCTCAATCTGCACACGTACCGACTGGTCTTTTAAGACAGTTCCTATCAGTTCTGTCAGACTTCGCTGAGGGCGTTCTTCCAATGGCTTTCCTGACATCTGACTGATGTCAAATCCTTTTCCGATCGTATACCCTCTCCGCATTTCACCGTCTTTTTCGTATTCAGTGGAAATCATATAAGTAATGCCATGCTCCCCTGCTTTTACTGAACGGTGTTCTTCTCTCCAGCGTTCATAAGACCTTACCACCTTAAAATCTGGATGCTGTCCGTAGATCAAAAGCAGATTCGGTGTTCTCTGTGTATTACACTCTGCCATAAAGTCCAGAAAACCTTTCAGTTTTTCTCCATCCTGAAAAACTCCCTGTGCCTGTGAATCTACTTCAGCCCATACCTCTTCTCTTTCCTGCTGTTTCTTGGCTGCATATTCTTCCTTGGTCAATTTCTGTTCAGGAATCTGCTGTTCTTCCGTTCCACCTGAAATCATATCTGTTAAATCCATATACATTACCTGCCTTTCGTTTTCATATTCTTACGTTTCTTCCGGCTCTCTCTGGCATTTTTCCGTCTGTCCGGCCTCTTACGTTTCTCTTCCTGTTCCTTGCGGATATCTCCGAGTTCTTTCCGCACAGATGGTTTTTCATTCTTTTCTTTCCAGCTAATTTCCCGATCGGAAGAAGTATTTCTGTTGCGCGAGAAAGGTTCGGATGGATTCTTTTCTTCCCCCTCCTGCGCCTGTGTAAAATTTCCTTCCGGGAAAGCCTCATCCCCGATCTGGAACATTTCTTCCGCATCATCCAGTTCAAATTCTATCTTGCCTTCCGGCAGGACAACGGTCTCTGTCCGTACATTCTCCCCGGTTTCTTTTTCCATCTGGTTTTCTGCCTTTTCCGGTGCAGTCTCTTTTTCCACTGCTTCCGTAACCATAGAGCCTGATTCTGCTTTTACAAAATCCAGATTCATCCGGTCTAATACCCGATTCATCTTCGCTGCATCATCTGCAAATACCATGACCTCTGTCTGGTCCGGATTCACCTTATCTTTGATGACTACATATAAGATACCTCTCGCCTTGGCTTCTTTTGCAAATTCTTTTAAACGGTCACCCGGAACGGTAAAAAATTTCATCGGGCGCTGTTCCTTTAACATTCTGGTAAGTCTTGTTTTCCCTCTTGTCTTTTTCTGGTCCTTCAAGGCGGCAGCAATAAAGACTGCCACATGCTTTGCTACATTCCCGGTGATCTTCAGCGAATACTCCATCCCTTCCAGACTGTACCGTACCACCTGATCTGCCGGTTCTGCTCCGTAATTCATACTTATCTCACCTCCTGACTTTTCTGCATTCTTTCTTTATCTTCCACACGTTTTTCATTCTGGCTCTGTTCTTCCGCTTCCTGAAGTCTCGCTTCGATTTCCAAGGAATGTTTCTCAATCTGAACGGTCATACGAACTTCCTTACGGAGTCGCTTCAATTCCTCATTGATTTCGGACAATCGTTCTTCCCCAGTCTCCCTGCCCCCATTCCGATACAATCTTCTGCGTTCTTTCATAAGTTCCGCAATCTGCTTTTGCAATGGCTCTCGGTACGCGGCAAGCTGCTCTCTGGTTATGATGTCATGTTTCAGTAGAAATTCAATCTGTTCAATCCTGCGGTCCAGTTTCCGGATATCCTCTCTGACAGCGTATGGACTCCTTTTCGGTCTTTTTGGCAGTACCCCCATTTGATATAAATAGGAATAATACAGTGCCTGAATCCCGGTCAGTTTCTTTTTGGGATGAATCTGTACTGCCTTTTGATAGACTCGTTTCACCTTTGGCTGTAGTATCTGCCCACGTATTTCCTCTTCGGAATAGTTTTTTCCGAGAGAACGCAGACGGATATACCGCTCCATTCCCGGAGCTTTTAAAGAAATGTATTTCCTGTTCAGTTTCCATGTATAACCCCGCTTTTCCATCTCTTTTAGGAATTGTAACCAGGAGTAGCTTTCCTGTACCGATTCCCTGATATCCAAACGGATCGCCATTCTCCATGTCGGTTTTCCTTCCTGTTCTGCTTTCCACTGTACATAAGGGATTGATTTTTTCTGATTGGATTCAATGATAGACAGACCATATTTTCTGCACAGGTCATCGGAAATCTTACGGATCTCCGTATAATAACTCTTAGCATTACTATGGTACTTATGTCCGTCCACCATGCTTACAGAATTCCAGACAATATGATTATGATAGTGTCTGGTATTAAGATGTGTTGTTATGACTACTTCAAACTGTCCTTTTAAGAGCCGGTCTGCCAGTTCCTGCCCGATGAGATGTGCCAGTTCCGGTGTCACCTCACCTTCTGCAAAACTCTGTACCAGATGGTATCCTTCCACACCGCCCATCTTATGGAATCTCTTTTTTGTTGCCACCATATCTGCATACGCATTTTCATTGGTACATCCGATGGTATCTTCGAAGACCGCTTGTTCCGTCTTTGTCCGGTTCATGGCATAATCAATGGCAGCCTCCAGAGAGTCTGCTTTCTGTGTGGTTTTTTCTTTGTCTTTCACATATTCGATGGAACGGTCCAGGCGGTGGACGGGGATAACACTTGTATAAGCCATCTGTCATTACCACTCTTCCTTTACCAGATGCCATGTCTCTTTGGTAAGCCGGAGCATTTCCTGCACACTCTGCTCACTTGCCATTCCCGAAGCATTCGCAACATGGGCAAGCTGGTTCGCATTATTGCACAGACCCGCTATCTTCCTAAGCAGTTCCGGGTGATGTTCACAAGGTTTTGCGTGTACCTGTGCTCCTAAGATCAGCGAACGCATAAACTCTTCCCGACTCAGTCCGCTTTTTTCCACCTGTTCCTCCAATTCCCTGAGTTCCCTTGCATTTAACCGCACCGGGATCACATGGTTTCGTTTTCGCATTGCATCACCGTCCCTTCTCTTTTCTCTTTCATCATATCGCCAAGCTCCTCATCGGATTTTTTCGCTGCAACCATGCAACAGGTCACTATCACTCCTATAAATCCTCCGCTCATCAATGCGATTACAATCATTACTCCATTTCTTAACATGACTTGATCCTTCCTTTCCATTTCCGTCTGTGTCCGGGGGATTGGGGTTCTCCCCAAAGTGCGTTTGGATATCCAAACGCTATGCTTGCAAAACCAGTCGCATCCGGTTTCGTCCCCTCTGAACCAGTCGTTTTTCTGAATCATTCATTTTCCTTGATTTTGCTCAACCCATCCAGTGTGGTACAGATGATATGGAGTCTGTCAGCCATGCTGATCTCCGTGTTCATCGTCCCGGTGGTCTCTTTTCCGCAGACAACCACCATCCTGCACCGCCTTAATATCTGGTGGGACATTCTCCGCATGGCCTGCATATCCTCTGCATCCCCGTCATCAAGGAATGGGGAAAAGCTGTACTGCGGGCAGATCGGCACATATCCCAGTTCGTAGATCTTCCGGCAGTACCGCTGTACTTTGGTCTTTCCTTCTTCTGCAGAACAGCAGACATAAGCAAGTGCCTGTTCCAATACGACCATCTCCTTTCCTGGCCGGACAGGTTTCCTCTGCCCGGCGTTTTTCCAAAAAGAAACACCCACAAAGCATTCCGCTCTGTGGATGTCTTGTGGACATCTGGATTCTTTTCTTCTCTTTTTCAGATGTCTGCCAGACATCCGGCTACTGTGGTTCTTTGTTTTCCGCTTCTTCCCCAGCTTCCAGTGCAATGCGGACACGGTCGCTTCCCAGCTTATAATACGCATCGGTCACTTCAATGCCGACTGCCTGAAACCCCGACTCTGCCGCCGCAAGGATGGTAGTACCAGCTCCGGCAAACGGGTCTAAGATCAGGCCGCCCGGCTCACAGATCTGGATGACATCCTTCATCAGCTGGAGCGGCTTTTCTGTCACATGGATGCGGTTCTGGGGATTCCCATAACGGAACACACCCGGAAGGCAGGACACCGGGCGGTTGATCGGCATCGGTCCGTTGCTTCCCCATACAATATATTCTGCCTGCTGGCGGAATCTGCCTTTCTGCGGACGGGAGTTCCCCTTGTCCCAGACGGCAGTCCCTCTCCAGATCCACCCTGCCCACTGGAGGGCATCGGTGATGGACGGGTACTGTCTCCAGTCAATAAAGAGGCAGATCGGAGCCCCTCTCTTGCAGGCTTTCCGCACATCGTACAGCCATTCTGCCATCCAGTGGGTCCAGGAACGCTGGTCTTTATTATCCCCATCAAAATCCGGCAGGGCATTTTCTGCTTTCATGCTGCTGTACTTCTGGTTGGTAGTTCGGTTGCGTTCGTTCTGCTTGGTTCCCCCGGACGCATAGGGCGGATCGGTTATAACTGCATCAAAGATCCCCGGCTGGAATCCTTTGACCAGTTTTAAGGTATCTCCATGCAGGATACGCCAGTTCTCCCCTCCGGCAGACTCATCCGGCACACAGTCCGGTTTTAAAAGATCTTCAAGTTTCAGGGTATTTCCCATAGGCATCATCCTTTCGGTCGCTTATTTTCCAGATTTCTCTGGAAGTGCTTTTCTTTATGGAACTGCTCATCGGCAGGTATCCTCTTTTTTCAGTGTTTCTTTTCTTGGCGTTCTGGGCTGTTCACGGTGGTCCGACAGCTCGGTTTCCACGTATTCGCTGATGATTCCCAGCGCTTCATAGTAATTGCTGCTCTTGTGGACACGATCCGCCATTTCGTTGGCCTGTTCGGACATCCCGGCACGTCTAAGCAGTCTTGCGGCATCCCCAAGGATTGAGAAAATATTTCCGTCATGCCCTAAGAGCTTAAGTTCTGGACGGGACGGCTTTTGTTCCGGCTGCTTTTCCTGCACACCGTTTTCCGGTGCTTTCACCTGTATCTGGAAATCCGAGCCGGCACCAACATAGAAATGTAAGTATAATTCACCACCGTCTACCTTGATCTCCCGCTGTTCCAGACTTTCTCCCCAGCCATCGCTGTACTGCCCTCTCAGATACTGCCCCACCACACGGTATTCCTCTGGTGTCAGATTCTCCCGGAGTGTCAGGTTTGCACAGCCATATAAAACGCCCTCCTGTTCCTTTACCGCCATTGTAATGCGTTCCACTTTTTCCTTAATGTCCTTGTTTTGGTCAAAATAATCGATCAGGTTGCATGGCTGGTTGTCAGGCATACCGAGCCGATTGATCTCGTCAACCTTTTCTGCGATGGATGTCTGATACTGCACCAGGTCAGGTCCTTCCAATGGCTCCGCATCATCCAGATTCACAATATCTGAATAGTCCGGAATAAACTCTGCCATCAGAGGTGACAGCATTTCCACTTCTATTTTATCTTTCAAAGCATCACCTCGCTTCCCTATTCTGCCGTTTCTCCGGTGTACGGGCAGCCATTTTTGCCATGTCTGCCCAGTCTGCCCCTTCGATTTCCGGCAGGTTCTCGATGATCCGATAGCTTCCCTCGTAGGCTTTTCGGATATGTTCACACGCCCACCGTCCGGCAAAGTCATTGTCGGTACACACTTCGATCTCGGTGATCTCCGGGTGCTGGGACAGAAAATGTTCCAATGCCTGCGGCTTTTTCATGCTCCGCTGGCTCTGCCCTTCTTTTGGTGCGCTGATCCCGCCAAGCTCCAGACGGTACTTATCCCGGCTTCCCTGTCTCTGTTCCAATGTCATGTGGGCAAGCACATCCACACAGGCTTCATAAACAGCAACCCGTCTGCATCCCGATTTCGCCGGAACACAAAAAGCGTATGCCTTTTCACTTCCGGCCTGTTCCATCTTAAAAGACTTTCCGCTGGCATCGTAAATCCCACGCAGGAAAGCATATCTTGCCACCTGGTTTTCATCCCGTCCTATGAACACGGCATTGTGGTAGGGCAGACTCTCATATAAGATTCCCAAATGAACACACCGCTGTAAGACCTCGCCACTGATGCCCCGCTCTTTCAGATAGCGGAACACCCTGCGGCAGTCTGGGCTGGCCGTAGGCAGGACAAATGGCTTCTTTGGCTTTGCTTCCACTGGAGGAGGGATATAGGTGGGATACTCATCTTTCAGCATTTGCACTGCCTCCAGAAAAGAACACCCGTCTACATGAATCAGGAAATTTAAAGCACTGGTGCCCCCGATATCTCTGGATTTCCAGTGCCACTGGCTGGTCTGCTCGTTAATCTTAAAGCTGTCGTGGTCTGTCAGCTCCCATTCATTTCTGGCTGAAGATTTTTTCAGACGGTTTGGCTGATATTTCTTCAGGTATTCAATGGCGGTGATCTCCCTTGCACGTTTGATTTCTTCTTCCGGAATCCACGGCATTACATCACGGTATCCCGGAGCTGCTCTGCCTTATCCGTTTTCTCCCACGGGAATTCCTTTCTTCCAAAATGCCCGAACACCGCACTCTGTCGGTAGATTGGCCGCTTCAGGTGCAGGGTGTCACAGATCTGGCTTGGGGTAAGCCCGAACACCAGAGGGATCGCTGCGGCGAGGCAGTCATCCGCACAGATCTTTCCCGTTCCAAAGGTATCCACCTGCACCATGACTGGCTGGGCAACCCCAATAGCATAGGCAAGGGACACCTGGCATCGGCTGGCAAGTCCGGCAGCTACCATGTTTTTGGCGATGTAACGGGCCATGTATGCCCCGGAACGGTCAACTTTGGAACAATCCTTCCCGGAGAATGCACCGCCGCCATGCGGTACCAGGCTGCCGTAGGTATCCACCATTAGTTTCCTTCCGGTCAGTCCGGTGTCTGCATCCAGACCTCCGCACACAAATCTGCCCGATGGGTTAATCAGGATCTTGGTATCCTCATCCGGTGGCAGCATACGGAGTGCCGGGCGTAACACTTTCTCCCGGATCTCATGCTCCAGCTTCCGAAGGGATTTTTCCTTTTCATGCTGGCAGGACACAATGACGGTATCCAGCCGGGCAGGTCTGTCATCTTCATACTCCACGGTCACCTGCGCCTTTCCATCTGGCAAGATTCCCGTGATATATCCGCTTCTACGGCTTGCAGACAGTTCCCTTACAATGCGGTTCGCCAGAACCACTGGCATCGGCATAAGCTGCGGTGTCTCATCGCAGGCGTAGCCAATCATGATGCCCTGATCCCCGGCACCGCTGGCAAGTCCGCTCTGAACAGAAACAGTCCCTGCCCTTCGTTCTCTGGATCTCTCCACTGCCCCGGCGATATCCGGACTCTGTTTGTGGATGAGGGCATCCATGTGGATTTCCTCTGCTTCACAGCCTGCACTCTCCAGCACCTTTTTGATGATTTCAAACACCTGTGGCTCAAATCGGCTGGTGATCTCTCCTGCTACAATGATGTTCCTTTTGGTCGCCAGCACCTCGCAGGCCACTCTGGAATTTTCGTCCTCTTTCAGACACGCGTCCAGAATGCTGTCTGCGATCAGGTCGCAGAGCTTATCCGGATGTCCTTCTGTTACGGATTCTGCTGTATAAAATCGTTTCATAATCGTTACCATCCTTTCCAAGTAAATAATAACGGCAGGAAACGCTCCTTTCTGGAACACTTTCTGCCGGATCTGGGTTATAAGTTGTCTCACATTCTGCACTTTTCTGGTACTTTCAGACACTTTTTTCAACCTAAATACTACCAATGCACACCCTTACATAATCCCCCTGTTTTGAACACATCCCTGCCCGTGCGGTCATTATTTGTCTCATTTTCTGCACTTTTCTGGTACTTACGAACACTTCTGACTCCACACTGCCCCGGAAACCGGCACCGCCAGGACGATGTTCCTGGCACCGCTCCATTCATATGAACACGTGACGAGCGTCAAAACCTTATCGTATATACACTTCAGGTAATCATCCCCGGTTTCGAACACTTCCCTCTGCTTAGCTGCTTTTAAATATTCCTGCACTGCCTCCGCATCTGCGAGTTTCTGCTGGAATGGGAACAAATTCCTGTCTGCTTTCAGCACCGTGACAATTCGGTATTCCTGAATGCTATCCTCTGTCTGAAGATAAGCAAAGGGATGCTCCTGATAGTACGTTTCATCTGCATATAAGTCCAGATTTCCGAACATTGCCCCACTGTTCATGTTGTGACCGTAAATGATAAGGTTCCGACTTTCAGACACTTTACAGTCTGCCTGTAAAAACAGGCTTCCGTTGATGTCATATTCCTTTTTGTAATTCCGTTTCAGGTAAAACTCCCCATTCTCCTGTTCGGACTGAAGCACCGGATAATCGATTCCGGTATCTGGTATCGTCAGCCATCCCTGCACATCCGGGTATTGTTCCCGAAGAGAAACAAGGTCTACCGCAGCCACCGGGCATTTTCTTCCAGCTGGTTGGTCTTTCTTTTCAGAGCCTGAGGCTCCCGGAGCTTCCGGCTCCGGGAAATTCCCTTTCAGCTCTGCCACCAGCTTTTTGTTTTCCATTGGAAGATATACCATGTGGTAAATCAGAAATCCGGCACTTAAGAAAAGAGCAGCAAGACATACCGCTTGAAAAAGTTTTTTCACGATTTTCATCGTTCCTGTCCGGCTTTTCTCTTCTTTGGCTGACTCTTCTGTGTCTGTCCCGGCACAGGCGGTTTCCTTGCTGCTTTCAGGATTGGTTCTGTTGGAATCTGATTCTGCCTGCAGCCCTTTAAGATTCCGGTCAGGTACGACCGTCCGGGCGGATTAAAGTTCTGCATGTAATCTTTTGTCATGATATAGACAATGGCTTTGATCTCTCTTCCGCCTTTATTCTTGACGGTGATTTCCTGTTTGTCGTAAAAATCAGGATAGCCTTCATAAAGATCCAGGCTCTTTTCGCAGTCCCCGGTCAGTGACCAGAGGACGCCGTCCACATGGCTTCCCTCTTCCGGGAAGATGGTGGCAAGACCGCTTCCTGCGGCTGCAAAGGTCAGCCGATACCCCTCCAGGCGGACGATTTCTACCACCTCCGCCTTTGGGCACCGATATGCCATCTGGTCCAGATCCATGTTGCTTCCATACGCAAAATATAATTGTTTCAGCCTATCTGCCCCCTTTTTTCTTCTTTCTTCTGGATGCCACACTCATACCAATCAGACCGCCTGCGGAAAGAATCAGGCACAGGGCCGGAATCCAGAGGTTGGTGTCATCGCCTGTTTTCGGGTTGCTTACAGACGGGGTATCCTCCGGCAGCTTCTCGTTCGTCACTTTCTGGATGACTTCGATCACTGGAGTTTTGTCATCTACATAGGTAAATGTCACCTCATGTTTGGTCTCATCCAGCTGATAGCCCTCCGGTGCTTTGGTCTCAACCAGATAATAGGTGGCTGCCTTATCAAATTTGCCGTCCTTATAAGTTCCGATTGCAAGCAGTCCGCTGGTTGCATGGCCGTTTTCATCAGTGGTTAGGGTTTCTACCACTTTGCCATCCGCATCCCTCAGTTCAAATTCCGCATCTTTCAGTGCAGCTCCGGTATCCTTATCTGTTTTCTCAACGATCAGACGTCCCTTTGCGGTATCATCTTTCATGGCTACCTTCTGGATCTCTGCGGTATCTGCCACCTCGAAGGTGATCTCTTCTGCAACAACATAACCGTTTGGAGCCTGCTCTTCTTTCAGGATGTATTCACCGATCGGAAGTTTTTCGATATAATGCGGCTCTTTACCGGAAGTCCAGGTTTCTACGATGTTGCCATTTTCATCTGTGATGGTCAGTTTGGCTCCTTCGATCTCATTATCTCCGGTAATATCCGTTTTGCTGATCTTCACTTTGGTCACGTCATCTTCCATTACCTGTTTCTGGATCTCCGCAGTATTCTCTACGGTGAATGTGATGCTTTCCGCAGTGGCATATCCATCGGCCGGCTTGGTTTCTGTCAGGGTGTACGATTTTCCTACAACCAGTTCTTTGATGATGTGCGGCTCCTTGGTGGATGTCCATTCCTCAACAACAGCCCCGTTTTCATCCGTCAGCTGTAATCTGGCTCCCGGCAGTTCCTCGCCCGTGGTCAGATCGGTTTTGGAAAGCTCCACGGTTGTCGGCTCATCTTCAAATACAAATTCATAGGATGCTTCTGCTTCTTTATCCCCCTGGTACTCAAAAACAAATTCCTGTTCTTCTCCGGTGGTGACAAATCCATCCGGTGCATACAGCTCCTTCACATAATAGGTTCCGTCAATCGGCAGGTCTGCAATAAAGGAAATCTTTCCATCTGCATCCGTTGTTTTTAATTCGATCAGGGTATCGGCCTCCATCAGCACCTTTCCAGATGCGGACAGGATATCGTTTCTGGTGTACAAACCAAAGATGCCGCCTTTTAATACACGGTCGGTATCCTTTTCTTTCTTCAGGACGTTCACTTTTACCTTCTGGCGGTTGTTCTGCCAGTCCTCATCGTATACGACAACAGGGGTATCCTGGTCACGGTAGGAAAGATCTACATATCGTGGTTCATCATCCAGGACGTAACCATATGCTGTGCCGACCTCTTTGACATAGTATTTTCCAACCGGAAGATCAGATACTTCTGCAATGCCGTTTGCGTCCGTTGTCACAGTTGCTACCAGCTCATCTTTGGAATAGTAATCCGGGCTTACGCCATCGGCTGCTTTGATATCCTCTGCAGCGTAAATCTCAAAGGTAACGTCTGACAGGCTTCCTGTGATGTACTCAAACAGATGCTCTACAACGCCTTTGACATTGTCCAGCAGGGTGATCTTATCAAGGAATTCACCCTTCTTGTTTACGATCAGCAGTGCTTTCGGCACATCGTCTTTCATTTCCACTTTCTGTACTTCTGCGGTATCCTGAACGGTGAATTCCACATCTGTGGTCTTTAAATAACCAAGCGGTGCAAGGGATTCACGGAGGATATAAGTTTTTCCAACAGTCAGATATTTGATCACATGAGGCTCATCCTTTACGGAAGTCCAGCTGTCGATCACATTTCCATCCTTGTCCAGAACAGAAAGGGATGCCCCGTTCAGCTCTACGCCTGTGGTCAGATCGGATTTGGTCATCTCGATGGTGGTCGGCTGGTTCTTCTTCACAGATTTCAGCTTGATGGTCGGAATGTCCTGCCCCTGATAGGTGGCATCAAATTCCAGTACCTCATCAGAGGATACAAAACCGTCCGGTGCGGAAATCTCTTTTACATAATAAGTTCCAAGCGGCAGGTCCAGGGTAAAGTGTGCCTGTCCTTTTTCATCGCTTGTGATCTCCTGTAATAAGGTATCTGCTTTCACGATGACCTTGTTGCCTGATTTGATTTCCTTCTTATTGTAAAGTCCAAATACAGCTCCGGCTACCACGCTTCCGGTTTCTGCGTCCTGTTTTTCCACGGTGATGCTTACTTTCTGGCGTTCATTTTTAAATGTCACTTCTTCGTCTACGACCGGGGTATCCTGTCCGGCATAGGTAAAGGTTACCTCTTCCCCTTTGGCATTCCAGGTGTAGCCTTCCGGTGCTTTTTTCTCTTCTACCCGGTATGTTCCGAGCGGAAGATTCTCGATTACGGCACTTCCGGTTTCATCAGTTGTCACCGTTGCCACCAGTGTGTCTTTGGCATATTCCAGATAACGGTTGCCGTTCTCATCTTTCTGATGGTCTGCGGTATAGATATCTTCTGCGGCATAAACCTCAAACACGGCTCCTGCAAGGCTGGCTTCCTCATAGGTGAAATCCTTGTCAAAACCTTTGACTACTTCTCCTTCCTTGTGGATGGTCAGTCTGCCTTTTGCCGGGTGGTTCTCGAATTCCACCTCGATGATCAGGTCACCGCTGACCGGATCTTCCTGGTATGCGGTATCGCTGTCTACCTTGATTTCCACGGTATTGGCACTGTGGGTGTATCCATCCGGTGCAGTCACTTCTTCGATGCGGTAATTTCCACAAGCCAGATTCTGTGGCAGGATCAGGTATCCATTCTCATCCGTAAAATAAGATTTATGTACCGTAGTAGATGGGTAGGTGGTCACCTGTTCCACATATTTCTTGTTATCCAGATTGTATACTTTAAACTCGGTATTCGGAACCAGGACAGATTTCTTTGTCTCGTCATCTTTTTTGACGATCTTTAATTTTGCTTCAAACTCTTCGTCCAGAAGCACACGCCATACCTGCGGCTGATCCGGATTGTTTTCCGAGATCACAACCTTAAAGTCATCGACTGGTTTGAAGTTGTGCGGTGTGGTGGTCTCCCTTACAATGTAGGTTCCGTATGCAAGCGGAATGGAGCATGCATATCCACGCTCATCCGTGAACATTTCTGTCTGTCCGTCTGCGGTCAGCACGACCGGAGTAGCAGATGCAAAGTCATAGGAACCGTCCTTATTTTTCTTCAGGCTGCTCTCCAGATATGCACTGAATCCCACACCTTTTAACAGATCGGCATCGGTCTTACCATTGTTGGCTGCTTTAATGACCTGGAACGGCTGTTTGATCACATCTTCCAGAGAAGTTGCGGTACGTTCTACCGTCTGAACCAGATCTCCCTCGTCATTACACTCCAGATCATGTTCTTCCGTGTCTGCCAGATATCCGACAGGCGGAGTCAGTTCTTTAACGTAATACTTTCCGAGATAGAGGTCTGCGACTTCTGCATTTCCCTCTGTATCCGTAGTCAGGGTTGCAATCTGTGTTCCTGCCGGGTAAAGAACACCTGTCTGTCCATCTGGATGTACGATATCTTCACGGGCATACAATCCGTAAACAGCACCCTCAAGTGTTGCATCTCCCTGTGCGGTCTTTCCGGTTTCGGAATCCTCTTTTACCAGTTTGATCTTCGCATTGATCCGCTCATTCTGGAACGTATGGTTGAAAGAAACCGTTGCCTCTTTGTCTGTTGTGTACTGGAAGGTAAAGGAGTACACATCCTCGCCGTTTCTCACATATCCAGCTGGTGCACCCAGCTCTTTCATGTAGTAGCTGTTGGCGATTGGCAGGTCTGCCTGATATACGGCTTTTCCGTCTGTTCCGGTCACTGCTTTCTCAATGAGAGTATCTTTCTTGACCACAATGGTTCCGTCCGCTGCTTTGATGTCATTTCCGGCATACAGACCATAAGTGCCGCCCGGAAGATATTTCCTGGTTTCTTTATCCTGTTTGTATACACTCACGCTTGCTTTCTGGCGGTCATTTTTGAATGTCACGCTTCCCATGACCTTTTCCACATTACTTCCGGCATAGGAAAGGGTGATCTCCTGGCTTTCACCAGTGCATACCAGATTTTGTGGTGCCTGCATTTCTTTTACCACATATTTCCCCAGATATAACTTATCCAGTGTGGCACTTCCGTCATCCCCGGTGGTGAGTCCGGCTTTAACCAGTGCATCTTTTTTGTAGATGATTGTTCCGTCTGCGGATACAATTTCCTCTGCAGCATAAACGTTGTAAACCGCGCCTTTTTGTTTCTGCTCTGTATAAACAAAGGAAACACCATCATCGGTCACCTTTGCTCCGGTCAGGACTTCGCCTAATTTGTAAACGGTCAGGCTTGCCATCTGCTCTGCATCGGTAACGGTCTGTTTTACGGTATCCCCGATGACCAGTTTCACATCGTAGGCTTTGGTATCCAGCAGATATCCGTTTGGTACGGAGATCTCTTTCAGGTATACGGTATCCTGTGTTTTGGTGATCGTAACGCTGGAAGCTCCGTTGGCATCTGTGGCCGGCATCTTTGTGATCAGGTTCTTTCCATCCTTGTCACTATAAACGCCATAAACTGCACCTGCGATGGCTTTGTTGCTCTTACGGTCTTTCTTTACGATCTCCAGAGTTGCCTGTTTTACCCATGATACTTTAAAATCTACATATTTCTCATCGGTCACACCCTCGCCAAATACCAGGGCAAGGTCCTGTGTCTCGCTTCCGGTTGTGATCTTATAAGCGGAATAATCTTTGATGATGCTTCCCTTCATGGTGACAGACCATTCCCCTTTGACATTCACTGCCTGTGTCAGCGGTGCAGATAAGTAGAATTTGGTACCGCCGCAGATCTCCACGGATGCACCTGCACTGCTTGTTTTTCCCGTTGTCACATTATGCAGTTTGACACCGGACGGCAGCTTCATGGTGATGGTCTGCAGTTCGGATGCCTTGAAGGTGATCTCTTCTGTTCTCTGGCTGTTGCCGCTGATATATGCGGTAACATTTGCATTGGAGAAACTCATGTCCACTTCCGGTATCTCCGGCTGGCTCATGCAATAATTGTAGAGTTCCATTGCCAGAGCCTGTCCGGTTGCATTCGTACCGGAAAAAGCGTCACTACTGTTATTGGCATAAGACGCAGCCAGATGGACAATGATAAACTGTTTTCCAGCGGAAAAATCAGGATGTTTCTCTGAGAAAAATCCATTTTCGCCGGATGCTTTTGTGCCGTAGTAGCATACTTTTGCCAGTGCTTTGCTGTCACCCAGTTTGGTGATCTTATAGACACCATCCCCAGGTCCTGCCTTGGACGGCTGCACACAGTAGGCAGTTGCAGACACGTTTCCAAATTTTACGGTATATTTATAAGTTACATAGGAACCCAGACCGTAGTCTGCATAATAGTATGCAGCCCCTCTTGTCACATCTACGTCCTGTGTTGCTCTTGTACTGGTATTGACTGCGGTGAATGAAACGGTTTCCCCATCTTCCATTGCCATCAGGTCAATATCCTGTTCCCCTGCCTGCTCCAGAACATCGCTGAGTGTCAGCCCGGATTCTTCATCGGTTGTATTTTCCGTTTCGGATTTTTCTAATGCAGCATCAAACTCGGATTCGGAAAGTCCGTCCTGAAATTCGGATTCTGTTTCTTCCGGTTCTTCTGTCTCCGCTTCCTCTGTTTCAGATTCAGCTGTCTCCGGCTCAACAATTTCTGTCTCTACAGGCACTGTCTCAGTTTCTTCCTGCGAGGCAGCTTCCTCATCATCAGAACCTGTATCCTCTTCGGTAACTGCCTGTTCTGTCTGCGGTTCACTCTGAGCTGCTGTCACAGGCTCTTTTACGATCAGGTTTCTCCCAATCTGATAAACCGGGTGGTTCTGGTTGACTGGCTCCACATAATAAACGGCATGGTAAGTGTCTGCATGGCTGGTGCTGAAGTTCTCCCCGGCGTCATTCTCTGCTTTCTGGAATGTCACTTTGACTTTGCTTTCGTCCTTGATTTCCAAATTTGTAAAATCCGTGGAAACATCAAAGTCCTGTCCGACTTCCAGCTCCAGATCGGTGGCTTTTACCACTTCATTTTCATCCAGCTGATCCTTTACGGATTCATACGCTGGCGGTTCCGCCGCTTTCGGCTCTTCCGAAGCATACACCGTCAGCGGTGAAATGACCGTGGATAAGATGGTGACTGCCGCCATCACCCCTGAAAGGATTCGCCTGAATCGATATTTACTCTTCATGTTTTCTACCTCTTTCTTCTTTTTCTTCATTTTGCATAAGAACAGCCGGATGTTTCCACCCGGCCTGTCTGTTCTCATTATTCTGTTATCTCGCATCATCTGTCCGTCTTGGATTCTGCAGACAGGCATAGGTACTTTTGTCATACCGCCATGCCTTATCCCCGTCCAGATTGGCAAGCAGATGCTTCCGCACATTTTTGTATTCGTCCCCGATTAGTCCGAGACGGAGCAAAAAGGTACGGAATGTAAATGCCGGGTTATCCCCGATCTCCGTCTTTTTTGCATGGGTACAAGATTGGTTGATCGCCTGTGCGGATATGGCAAGTGCCAGTGTGATATTCGACCGGACTTTTCCTGCATGGAGGGTGCTTTCAAAACAACGCCATTCCAGTGTTCCCTTGGAAAAAACAGCATGTAGGTTTAAAGCGTTATGTTGAGCTCAACATAATGCCTTTTATGCGCAGAAAAAAGTTATGCTGAGAATCTTTTAGAACAGACGTTACTTCGAGACTGTTCACCAGAAATCTCAGCATAATTTTCTACAAGGTCTTTAAAAACGCCTTTAAGTCAGGGTCGTCGTTCCAATCCGGCATGGCAGGCGTATTCATCCTCGTGTCCATTGTTTCTAATGCCTTGCGCCGGGCTTCGGGATTAGCTTTTGCGTAGACCTGTGTTGTCTCAATAGATTCGTGCCCCAAAAAATCACGAATATAAATGAGATTTTTGCCTGCCTCAACAAGATGCATTGCTTTAGAATGCCGGAGACAATGCGGTGTAATCTGCGGAAAAAATGAATCCACCGCAGTATTTGCTTTGTGGATATATTTTGCTAGCACGTAAGAAACACCGCTGCGAGTCAACTTTTTCCCTTGCGGATTTGTAAACAGCTGGTCATTGCGGCGTTCTGGTATATCAAGATGGTTCTCACAAATGTATTGTCGCAATACCTGTGCACACGGTTTGGTAAGCGGAACATCTCGACTTTTTCGCCCCTTCCCTAATAAATGTACAACCGGTAGTGAATCTATTCGGATATCGCAGATTCTTAAATCGCAAAGTTCCTGCACTCGTGCAGCTGAATCGTAAAGGAGAAGAATCATCGCCAAGTCTCTGCGACCTTTTGGCGTGGAAATATCAGGCTGTTCCATTAGAATATCGGTTTGCTGGTTACTCAAATATTGAACCGTCGGCTTTGCTGCTTTTTTGCTGTCAATTGAAAGAATGCGCTGACACAGAATCATTTCATCCGGGCATTCAATTTGTACATATTTTGCAAATGACTTCAGCGCAGCAAGTCGTTGGTTTCGAGAAGATATACTGTATTTGCGCTCAGTTTCAAGATATTGTAGAAATTCAAGAATCAGTTCGCGGGAAAGGTCGTTAAAAAGCATTTTCTCTAATTTAAAGCCACAATACTTTTCAAGGTAGCCATGAAAAATAACAAAGGTGTCCCGGTAAGAGTAAATTGTATTTGTACTGACATTTTTAGTTCCTGCCAGATACACGCTAAAGTATGCGGAGACTAAACCGGCGTAGCTGCATCTATTCCTCATTGCAAAGTACCTCTGTAATGGTATGGAATCGGTCATTGAATGGTTCGGTGACTTCCATATAGGCTTCCGGGATAAGCCTCAAGTATTTTTCGGTTGTTGTAATTCGGTCATGCCCAAGAGCAGTGCGGAGAATCGGCAAACAGGTATATATGTCTTTCCCTTCGGAACTCCATTTGTTTAGAATGTGGACCGCAAAGGAATGCCTGAGATCATGGAGACGAGGCCCTTTTCCTCGACCTCGGTGTGGAATCCCGGCATCAAATAAGCATTTTCGAAAAATATCGTAAATTGTACTTGTATCATAGAATCCGCCATCAGGAGCAGGGAAAAAGTAAATACTTTTTGCATTTGTCACTAATGGATTACTGCGGTAGGATTTCATGTATGCAAGCATTGAGTCCGAAATTCCTACCAGCCGTTCTTTGTCTCCTTTTGCACCGTATATGGCTAAAACTCCAGCATCCAAATCAACATCTGCAACCTTAAGGTGCAGAGCCTCTGACACGCGCAGCCCACATGTATAAAGCAGGCGAAACAGAACCGGAATAACTAAATGTCGTAGTGGAGATTCTGAAGATTCTTTGGTACAATCTACCGCAGAAAACAATCTCTCGATTTCGTCTTTCGTAAAAATGTAGGGAACGAAACATTTATTTACATGAGGCGCAGGGTGGAATGCACATGGAGCATCATAGCCATTGCTGTGCAAATACTTACAAAGAATTCGCACATACGAAATCCGAAAACATTGCGTGGTTTCGTTTTCGTGAGGTCTCTTTTTCTCCCACTTTTGCAGCAGTTCTTTTGAAATGGCAGGTATACGCAATTGTTGCTCATTGCAAAAGTCATCGAATGCACTGAGTGCCTCAACACCGGCGTTGTATTTATTGCCAAGGGCACGTTTTTGCTCCACAACATCCAGCATATATGGTGCAAGCACACTGGTAAAATGGGGTTCAAGAAGTTTTTCCTCAAACACTAATCAGTCACCTCCAATGCGCAGCTGCGAAGCTGACGTACATTTACACCAATATATTTTTGAGTAGAATCGGCATTTATGTGTCCTAATACACCCTGAATCGAGGTAATGGGGATTCCTTCATCTAACATATGTGTTGCGAGGCTGTGTCGAAGCGAGTGAAGCCCGTGGTGCTTTATTGAATCCAAAGGAATGCCCGCTTTTCGCATATGCTTAATAAGAATGTTGTCAAAATTTTGCAGAGAGACGTATGGAGCGACTGCGCGGAGAAAAATTTCCGGGGCATCGCTTACAGGCCTTCCATTTTTCAGATAGTCTATTACAGCCCATCCAACATCTGTGGGAAGTGGTAAAGTTATCGGCTCTCCTGTTTTGACTTGTGTGAAAGACACCAAATGCTGTTCCCAATTAAAATTGGCAGGGCGAAGATTACGTATATCGCTGGTTCTAATGCCGAGTTTTACTGCAATCATTAAAACTGCATAATCGCGTTTCCCTTGTGGACTTTCACGGTCAACAGATGCAAGGATACTTTCGATTTGGCTAAGATCTAATGTTGTAGGAATTCGCGCGGAAGCGGATACTTTTACAATTGGCATCATTTTCAAAGACAAATCTGTTTCCTTGTAGCCGCTATGCGCAAGGTACTGAAAAAAGCGTAAAAGGATACTGTAATGGAGCCTTACAACCGAATTGCTGTAATTGCACGAAACAACTTTGACGTATCGATTTACAATATCTGCTGAAAGTGATTTGTAATCCGTGACTCCAACGCTGAACAAATAATCTGTAAAGCGAAGAAGAACATTTCTGTGGCTGCGCAGCGTATTCTCCCTGCGTCCGTGGAGAGATAGCTTTTGCAAGTAGTTGACCGCACCTTCTTGCAGTCCTGCAGGGAACTCTCGATTCAACCTCCGCCGAAGCATAACCGCGTTGAAATGTTGGTAGTCTGACAACAAATCCATTGCACGGTGAACTCGTGAGCATCGCCGTTCTACTGTTCCCGGCTGCACACCGTAGCAATCCAGCATGAACTGCTGAGCCAATTCCGCTGTAAAATATTTCTTTTCATTTTTATTGCAGTACGCTAACAGGTTCCTAAACGTCGAACGAAAGCCTTGAATATAGTTTTCGCTATAGTGCTTTGCAATGATGCAAGGGATAACTCTTTCCACAAGTTCATACACGGTCAGTCGATTTCCATCATCCACAATAACAACCTCCATCATATCTGGAATACTCAAATTATATAGTTATTATGTAGAGAAAAACAGACTGTTTTTATAATTTTTGTCGCTGTACAATTAAAGTTTGGAACGTGGGATACATAATCGCTTTCTTGCCATAAAAAGCGTTATGTTGAGCTCAACATAAGGCTTGGAACCTGCATTCTGTGTTCTACCATGGCACAGTCGAGTGGCGGCTGTTCAATTCAACGCTGCACGCGGGCGAAGCCAAAGCCAACATTATTCTGGCCATGGCGATCTCGGCGCAGGGTATTAACCAGAAGTACACGCAATTCCGGAAAACGCCCATCGGGGATAACCCGGCGTTCACCTTCCGCACCTTTCTGCTGCGGCTGGGGCTGATCGGCCCTGAGTACAAAAATGTGCGAATGCATCTGCTAAAGAACCTGCCCGGTGACAAGGCGTGGCGGCACGACAAGTCGCTGTATCCCAGCAATCAACCACGGCTTCATACAGATGAGGTCAGATAAGGAGAAACCCAATGTCTCGAAAAGAATACTTTGCCTATGGTTCCAATCTGAACTTTGAACAGATGGCCTACCGCTGCCCCGAAGCGACAGTGGTAGGCACTGCCAAGCTGGACGGCTATGAGCTGGCGTTCCGGCGCGGCTACCTGACGATTTTGCCCAAAGAGGGCGCAAGCGTCGAAGGGCTGATCTGGTCTGTCACCGACCACGACGAATCCCAGCTTGACTGCTACGAGGGCTACCCGACATTCTATGACAAGGAGACCATGACGGTCACGGATGCCGACGGCACGCCGCACGAAATCATGGTTTACACGATGAACGAGCCGTACCGCGACCAGTTGCTCCCCGTCAGCAGCCGCTACAATGCGGTTGTTTTGCAGGGATGTCTGGATGCAGGTATCTCTCCGCAGCAGTTCTATGATGCTGACGAAAAATACAGAAAAGCCTACAAGGCCAGAGCCGCGCCTTCCCCTAAGAAACACGCTCCCGAACGATAACCCTGCCCGCTGCACCGCGCAGCGGGCTTTTTCTTTTGGATAAAAAGGAGAACCAGTATGAAGAACAAACACAGAATAAAGCAGGGCTTGTCGCTGCTGCTGGCGGGAGGAATTGCGCTCACAAATCTGGGCGCAGCACTGCCCGCTTTTGCAGAGGATGCCGCAGCAACGCCGGAGACAGCCGAAGCCGCCACACCGGAAACCGCTGAAGCCAATGTCCCGACACCGAATCTTTCGCAGATCACTGAAAATCTGTACGACGATCTGCCGGACGCGCCTACCGGCAGTTACCTTGGCAGCATGGGTCTGCCCGTGGCAACCGGCGAGACAAAAATCGGTATCTCCGCATGGGTTTCTGACCTGTATGACGGCGTAGATGCCCATATGGATGCCGATGCGCTGAACGCAGATGAGAACACGGTCACAATCGGCAAAACTCCCGGTACAGACTATGCTATTGTTCCGCTGCTGGCGCAGGTCGAATACCCGGCAGACGGTGCGGTATCCGAAATCATACTGCCGGATGATGTAGAGCTTTTAAGCTATCTCTCCACCGATTATGAGCCTATCCCGGCAGACGAGCAGGAGCAGGCTGAAATCCTGCACCAGACATACTCGGAGCAGTCGGCGGCAGCCACCGGCCTGTATGTGAAAGCCTCTGCCGATTTTACGGCGCAGCTGGTCTATACGGATTCAGACGGCAGTTCGCAGTCAAAATCTATCCATGTACAGATCAGCGAGGATGCCGCACCCACACAGATGTATGCCGACACCGGCGATGACGGCATTGCTGCCTATGCTGCGGGGCCGACCCCGCCGTATGCCACCGGCAAAATCACAAGCATCGCCAAAGAAGGCGGCACATGGCTGATTTGGTTCAACGGCCAGGAAGCCTACTGCTGCAGCCATGGCCTGAACGGCCAGCCCAAGGGCTGCCCCACCTACAGCTTCTCTCATGTGTCCCGTCTTGAACCCGGCCAGTATACCCCCGGCAACCACTATGCAAACCAGGTCAATATCTGGGGCGGTCTTGGTCAGCTGAGTCTGGATATGCTGGATGACCGTCCTGTTGTGGCAAGCCTTGAAGATGATCCTGAAGGCTGTGAAGAACAGCCGGACATCCTTGGTAGCCTTTACGATGAAACCCAGCAGTGGATCATGGAAAACTATCCCGACAGCTACGCGGCGCAGACCTATATTGCTGCCGCAGAAGAACTGGTAAACGGTACAGATGCACAGTCCGGGGAAAACGGCTACTACACCTACATCTATAACCCGCCCGCAGGGTATGCGTGGCAGGTTGTGGCACTGGTCGGTGAAGAAATTGCGGGCGGCACTGAGATCCCGGATGTACCGAGTGTTCCGGAACCGAAGTACTATTCCGCTGCGTGGACGGCTCCCGCGCAAAGCGCCGGCGGCAGCTTTGATCTGACATTCACTGTCAACACCGACAAGTACCAGCTGAACACGCTGGAAAAGGTGGACGGTGCGGTCATTACCGTCACGCCCAGCCGGACCGGCGGCAGCGTGGACGGCGGCAGTTGGCAGATGAGTCCTGCCGCAGCGCAGACCATTACCACAAGCGGTCACACGCCGGATGACAACTTTCACCTCAACGGCGGCGATGGTTCTGCCACATGGACGGTTCACTATGAGGTGTCCAAGACCAGCACCAGTACGCTCAGCGGGCAGGAAGGTCCGTTCACCAGCCAAACCGAAGCAGATGCCGCTGCAGAAGCCGCCAAGAATGCGGCTATCGGGCAGCTGCAGAACGAAGCGCAGGGCATGGTAGATGCCGCTATTGCCTCGGCGCGGGCGCAGCTTGCGAACATCACCTTTGCATACGATGAAATCACCATCCCTCACGGCTTTGACACCACGCCCGGTGCGCTGGGCAGCCACCAGACGATTACTGTTCCTGCCAACAGCGCGAACGACCACCAGATGAAAAACGACGAATGGTCGGCAAAAGTCGGCATCGACAAAATCGACAGCGAAACCAGGCAGCGCATCAAGGGCGATGCCGAGTTTAAGATTTTCGAGTGGGACACCGTTCGGCAGTGCTATATCCCGTTTGGCGGATACAACCGGTACAAGGTCGAGCGCCAAGCAGATGGCACCTACAAGGTCATCAACCACAGCGACTATGCAGGCGGTTCGGATGATTTGTTCTATACGCAGCGCAATGAGGGCAAATTTGTCATTGTGGAGAGCCGCGCCCCCAGCGGGTACTACGGTGATTGGACGGATGTGAACATTCCCGGCACGGCAAGCTCTGTGCTGGGCAAGCGGGCGTATGCCTTTGAAATTACCAAATCATTGGACGCCCAGACGATTTGGCTGGGCAACGCCGATTATAACGCCGACATCACTACAACCAACAGCGGCGGTACGCTCATCGACACCGGCGAGGGCATCGTCACTATCACCTTTGGTGACCGCAATGCAGATAAGACCTACGCCACAGACCCCACCGGCATTGCCAACAACGATGATTCCTACACCATGCACGCCAATGCCGACAAGATGCAGAACGACCGTGTCCTCGGCAGCATCACGCTCTCCAAAGTAGACTTGGATGCTGCCCGGTATCTGGCTGCGGGCAGCAACGGTGACACCACGCTGGAGGGGGCGGTGTACGATCTGTACGCTGCGGACACCATTGAACATCCGGACGGTGTTTCGGGTGTGGTGGATTATTCAAAAATCACCGATGCCAACGGCACGCCCATTTGGCACACTACGGTTCTCATCAACGGCGGCTGGGATACCGATTACCTGCCCATTCTGCAGAAAGACCGATTGGTAGCCTCTGCAAAAATCACAGACGGCAAGCTGGCGTTTGCCAACCTGTACATGGGAAGATATTACCTTGTGGAACGCGCCACCGGGCTGGTATTGTCCATTGACGGAAACGGTAAGCTGTATGTTACCGGAAAGTATCCGCAACTAAACAAGAAGCTGGAACGCACCGGAAAATACAGCAGCCTTGCCACCAAGGGCGGCGAGTATACTGATTACATCTACAAAAACCAGTATTCCGCTGTTTCCGAAAGCCGCAAGCTGAACGGCAGCAAAGCGTGGGATGGCTATTATCTTTCCTACGCGAAAGGTTACCTCTGCGATGAGGTCAACCACTACAAAACGCTGACCTACGCAGATGAGTCCGCCTACCACATCCACGCCGAGCAGGAAAGCCAAGACGAAGTCCTCAAATCCGGCTTTAGTTTGCAAAAGTTGGTTTCGACCACCGGTCAGCCCTCCCCGGCGCTGAAGTTGGAAGGTGCGGGCTTCACCGTTTACCGCATCTCTAAACTGAGCAAGGCCGCGCAGTTCAAGCAGAACCCGGATGGCTGCTACGATGCCGCCAGCGTCTTATCTGCCTACCGCAAGGACAATTACGATAACGCAACACTAAAATACGATTTCAGCGCCGAGGGGCAGGCCATTGCCAATATGTTCGAGAGCAGCACCGATACGGTCAACGCCTATAACGCGACCTTGACCGCAGACGGCGACTACGCCAACGGCAAGGGCAACGGCTGGATGCCCACGGATCAGCCCGCTGAGTATAGACTGGCAGAAATGTTCACGAACGATGAGGGCATCTTTCGCGTTGAAGGCTTGCCCTATGGGCAATACCTTGTCGTCGAAACCACCATCCCCAAGGATGTGTTCCAGTGCGACCCGTTCATCGTGACGGTGGACGCCAACAGTCCGCAGAGTCGATTTACAGTTCCCGCGGGCAGCGTCACCACACCCAGCAACGATTATATGACTTTTAACGTGCTGGACGAGGAACTGGAAGGCTATTTGCAGCTCATCAAGACCGACACCGAAACCGGGAAAGCTGTAAAAATCGCAAATACGGCTTTTGCGCTGTATCGGCTGGACGAAAAAGACCGCAAGACCCGCATTTCCATGATCGACCCAGCCAGCGGCAGCGCCACCAAGAAAACGGATGTGTTCTACACCGATGCAGACGGTCTTATGAAAACACCCGAAAAGCTGCCGCTGGGGCGCTATCTCATTGAGGAACTGCAAGGTCCGGAAGGATACTATAACGATCCTGCCTACTCGGTGAAGTTTGAAATCAAATCCGACCGCGTCTGGCAGGTCGTGGGAAATGCTACCAACGACATGGATGAGTACATCGTCACGGAGAAATACTGCAACCACGAAACGCTCGGTCAGCTTACCATCCGAAAACAGGGTAATGTCTTGACCGATTACCAAGATGGACAGTTCATCTACACGCAGGATAACCTCACGGGCGCGGTGTACGAAATCCACGCTGCAGCCGACATTGCCACACCAGACCGCCAAGGCACCTACTGGTACAAAGACGGTGACCTCGTTGCCACCGTTACTACTGGCGCGGAGGGTCAGGTGGACGAAGTAAAATTCAGCCCCACCCGCACACAGGCTACCTATGATTTCCTCACCATCTCCCATGACGGCACCAAAGGCGAAGTTACCGTGACCCTGCCGCTGGGCAAGTACACCATTACCGAGGTTCAAGCACCGTATGGTTTTGTGCTGACCCAGCAGAGCTACACTGTGGAATTCAGCTGGGACAACCAGAAAAATGACATTGTGCTGGCAAAAACCATTGTCAGCCATGAACAGGACGGCGACAAGGAATGTTCGTATAGCATTGTGAATGTAAAGGACGCCTCGGATGCCCACAAGAATGGGCAGACACTTGTGTTTGAAAATGCGCGGGTGCTGCCGGTTCCTGAAAAGCCCATTGATAAGGTCAGCAAAATCGGTGTGGGCATTTACAAGCAGGATCGCGAGGCGCGGACCTATCTGCCCGGTGCGGTGTATGAACTCTACACAGTGGACGATATTTTCTCCGCAGATGGCACGAAGCTGCTGGATGCCGGTACAAAGCTGGCCACCGGCAGCGCCACCAACGCCAGCGGTTTTACTTGGTTTGACGTGGACGTGCCGATTCGCGGCGAATATTACATTGACCCGGCAGGTCCGCGAAGTACCAACCGCGAGAACAGCGGCAGATACCGAATTGTCGAGGTCAAGGCCCCTGCGGGTTACCTGCTGGACAGCACCCCTATAGAAGTCACCTTCACCTATGAAGGTCAGCAAATCGCGTGGCAGGTCGTGGACGCTACGAACACTAACCTGCGCACCACCGTGAATATCTCCAAGCAGGACATCACCAACGGCAAGGAACTGCCCGGCGCAAAGTTGGAAATCCGCGATGCAGACGGCAATCTGGTAGAGGGCTGGACCTCCGGCAAAACGCCGCACACTGTGCGAGGTCTGGAACTGGAAAAGGAGTATACCCTGACGGAGAAACGCGCCCCGGACGGCTACGCTGAAGCCGAAAGCATCGTGTTCAAGCTGGTGCAGGAAGGTACTGAGCAGGTCAATGAGGTATATGTGAAATCCGACGATGCTTGGGCAAAACTCGATGATGCCACAATCATCATGCAGGACGCGCCGGTGCTGGATATCGACAAAACAGACATTGCGGGTAATCTGCTGCCGGGGGCTACGCTGACGATCCGTGATGCAGACGGCGAAGTCATCGATACTTGGGTGACAGATTACAAGACTCACCGTGTTCCCATCTCGGATGAATTTATCAAGCTGTCAGGCGAAACCAAGGAGTACATCTACACCCTGAACGAGGATGCCGCCCCGGCTGGCTTTGAAATTGCCGAATCGGTGCAGTTCAAGGTACAGCAGGCAGACGAAAGGGTTTGCCTATTCGTCCGCGAAAACGCAGATGCCGAATGGACACGCGCCGACAAACGCCTAATCCGGATGATAGATGAAGCCACACCCCGCGAGGATACGCCTACGCCAACCCCGGCACCCACACCGCAGCCGACCCCCGCCGCAACCCCGGCGCCCACTCCTGTTTCCACGCCGGTTATTACGCCGCACAAAGTGCAGACCCTCCCGCAGACAGGAGATGGGTTCCCGCTGCTTGCTTTTGTGGTCGTGTCCATTGTGTCCGCGATAGGTATCGTGCTGTTGACCGTCAAGCAGAAAAATACGCTGAAAGAAACTTCTGATAAGGAGGATGCCGATGAAAGTGCTGATCGTTGAACCCGGAAAGTACCCCCGCGAAGCCGACATTGAACACACCCTTGAAGCCGAGCAGGCAGTTGTCGGCGGCACCATCGAGGCCGTGTACCCTTGGCGGGATAGCGCCTGCATCGTCTGTAATGAGTAGTTCCTACAAATGAGTAGTAATTGAGCAAAATGCCCAGAATCCCGGGCGTTTAAGCATAATTTACTACACATAATCAGAAAGTTTTCTTTCCAAATTGTGTTAACCATTGCAATAAATCTTCATCCTCCTCCCAAGGCATTGTGGTATTGGGTGTGTAATTCGGCACTTTCTCCTCAAATACTTTTCGCTTCATCTCTGCATCGATGCGAGCGTAAACCTCTGTTGTAGAGATGTCTGCATGCCCAAGAAAATCTCGAATATATATCATGTTAACACCAGCTCGCAGCAAGTGCATGGCTTTGGTGTGGCGTAATACATGAGGAGATATATTCTGTGGTTCAAGTACCGGAGATGCCTTTGCCGCATACTTCTTCAGAATATAGGTGACTCCATAGCGAGATAAAGCCTGCTTTTTTGCATTATAAAATAGCGGAATCATCTGAGACTGAGAATCGGAATGAAAGCTGCGGATATATCTGTCCAACAGTTTGCAGGTATCCTTCATCAGGGGAACCTGACGAACTTTTCGTCCTTTTCCAGTTAGAATAACCATTGGGGGGTGTGTTAGACGGACATCTTTCAGCCTAAGATCCACCAATTCCTGTACCCGTGCGCCAGAGTCATACAGTAGTGCAAGAAGTGTCAAATCTCGGAGCCCTTGTCGGGTAGATGCATCTGGTTGGGACAGAAGAAGTGACAGATCATCCTCCGTCAAAAACGGTATCAATGCCTTTTCGTACTTTTTGGGTCGCAGATTAATAATGTCAACGCAGTTTTCTATGTTTTCCGGAAACTTGTACTGTACAAAATGAGCAAAGGCCTTTATGGCGGCAAGTCGCTGGTTTCTTGTTGTAACCGCAATATGGCGGGATGTTTCTAACCAATCCAGAAATTCAGAAACAAGTTCCATATTCAGATAGCGCAATTCTATATAATTTGCGGAGATGCCTTTCTTTTCTTGAAAAAATAGAAGGAGTTGCTTGAAAGTATCTCTGTATGAATTGGTGGTATTGGGACTCACCCCGCATGTAGTAGGCAGATAGATTGAGAAATACTCGGTCAGTGCTTTGGTAAAGTCAGTTTTCCTCATCCGTCTCACCTCCAACCGGAATAATGCCGACAAATGCTCTGTCAAGTTTTTGGGAAAGTTCCGGGAACGAAGCAACCGTCAGGTGAATATACCAACAGGTTTCACGGTAACTCTTATGTCCCAAATACGCGGCAAGGCGAGGAACGATTACCATGGGATCATACCCATCAGAAAGTTGTTTTTCCAGTGTATGAACTGCGAATGTATGCCGAAAATCATGCACACGAGGGCCATTGCCGGTGTGAGGAATATTGCATGCGAATAGCAGCTCGCGAAAATTATCATAGATTGTTTTAATAGAATAATGGCCACAAGCAGATGGAAAGAACCATTCTCTTTCATCTGGTAACTGAGCAGAGTAGCTTCGGAGATACTCTATTACGCTATTGTGGACAGGGACAAGTCTATCCTTACCTCCTTTCCCGTTGTGTACAGTAATAATGCCTGTATCCAAATCGACATCCTTCACTCTTAGCCGGAGCACCTCACCTATACGAAAACCACAGCAATATAAAAGCCGGATAACAGCAGGTATGACCAGATGCCTTGTTGGCGCATTATTCCTGACCGGCAGATTATCTGCTGCATATAATAATCGCCGTATTTCTTCAACAGTAAATATATGCGGGGTAAAAGTCGAACTGTTCTTTAGTTTGCTGGTATCCGGGACATAGGAGATTCCGTCCTGCGTGTATGCAAATTTTGCAAAAGCGCGTATCGCATTATGTCTGACTATTTTCGAACGGTTTGAAAGATATGGCTTTAATAAATCCCATGCGTCAATAAGCTCTTTTGTCACCACGGGGGCATCCGAGAGTTCCTTTGAAAGGCAGTCCAGTTCCTGCATATAATAGCCGCAATGCACGGAGGTATATCCCTCATTTTGTCGAGATTCCAGATATTTCCATATTATTGGCGCAAGCTGGCTTGTGAAAGTAAATTGTTTCATAGTAATCCCTCCAAACTCAGCGAACATAACCGCATATGTTCAATATCGACCCGCAAGTAGGTTTCTGTTACACTGATGTTACTGTGACCGAGGATTTGGGACACATCCTGCACCGGAGTGCCTTTTCTCAGCATATTTGTGGCAAACGAATGGCGGATAGTGTGTACGCCTGTGTGCCTCTTTGTTGGGATAGCAATCCCTGCTCTGCGTAAATACTTATGAAATTCCGGATTGAAATTGTTATGCTCACCCAATGGCTGAAACGGTGCGTTATGGCTCAGAAAGATAAAAGCCGAGGAGGACTGTGGGCGGCCATCTTGCAAATAAGAAATAATCGCCATACCTAGCTCTTTGCTGAGTGGCAGACTCAAGGCGTTCCCTGTCTTCTGCTGAGAAAGTGAAATGCAGTTTTCCTTCCAGTTAATATTTGAAAATTTGAGTCCCAAAACGTCGCTTATCCTTAACCCTGTTCTTGCAAGAAGCAGAAAAATCGCGTAATTCCGCCTTCCAACTGGATTGGCAGTATCGATGACTGCAAGAATCTTGTCGATTTCTTCAGGACTCCATACCTGTGGAATCTGGGGTGCAGTGCGTTTGAAGTTTGGGAGTTGAAGGGAATAATCCAAATCCGTATATTTGTGGTCATAAAGCCAGTGCAGGTAAGCACCAACTTGTCGGCATCTTGCTCTACGAACATTCATGCATATTTCTGAAGCATTGCTCATAGCCGTGGAAAAACAGTTGATAGTCTCCGCATTTATGCTTTTGATGTTCTGTGTGTTTGATGAATGAACAGCAAGCAAGAAAAGCCTCAATGCTGCTATTGTGTTGTCCATCCACGATCTCGAAAAATTCTGCATTTTGCAATAACTCAAGTAGTCGGAAAAAAACTTATCGAAACAATCGTCATCAATAGAAGCAACGCCATAAACTTTACGGCGGCACACTGTTCCCGTGCGAAAAATCTCGTCCAATGCATTCATGTGACGCCGTGCATGGCGCATTCGACCGTCAAGAGTCTGATCTATAGCGTGGACATCGACTCCGAAGTATTGAAGCAAAAACTGCTCTGCAGTTTCACGGCTATAAGCGGGAGAGGCTGAATACGAAAGAAATCTGTTCCATGTAGCTCTATAAAACCCAAGAGTACTTTTCTTGTAACCCTGACCGAGTAGCCATTGCTCGGTCTTTTCCATCAATTCCTTGATTGGTATTGTTGCTTCAGACATTATAAAACCTCCTGATGTTATTTGCAGAGCATTGTGTCTCTACATTATGTAGAGTATCACAAAAAGCTACCGGCTAAAATACAAATGAAATCAGGAGGTACGAAAGGAGATGTCAATTATGCTACACATAACATATAACTACGCATTACAGACGTTATGTGGTGCACCACATAACGTCTGGAACGACGAAGGCAAGCTGATGGGCCTTCCGCTGAACCGTGCGCTCGGCGATTATGACATCATCGCCGGGACGTTCTTTGTGTGTGGCTGCAACGAAGAGAACTTCGTCGGCCTGACGCCGGAGCAGTTCACCCGTTACGAGAAATTCTACCACGGCCC
>ENA-OPCE01000512-OPCE01000512.1-human-gut-metagenome-genome-assembly--contig:-NODE-512-length-32567-cov-4.454940_pt1 | contig 32567 bp, 24 predicted proteins | sample MGYA00241247_ERZ501474 | MGnify/ENA primary metagenome ERZ501474 (study PRJEB25962, sample SAMEA2042572) | human gut metagenome | biome: human gut; feature: human-associated habitat; material: faeces... | reverse complement strand
ACCTGCCTGTCCTCCCAAAGTGGGAAGCACGCTGTCGGGCTGCTCTTTGAGAATCAGCTGTTCCACCACTTCCACCGTCAGCGGCTCAAAATACAACTTGTCCGAGGTGGTGTAGTCGGTAGACACGGTCTCCGGGTTGTTATTAATGATAATCGCCTCGTACCCGGCGTCCCGAATGGACCAAATAGCGTGAACGGTGGAGTAGTCAAATTCCACGCCTTGACCGATGCGAATGGGGCCGGAGCCGAGCACTACGATCTTCTTTTTGTCTGATACAACGGACTCATTCTCCTCCTCATAGGTGGAGTAGAAGTACGGCACATAGGAGTCAAACTCAGAGGCACAGGTGTCGATCATCTTATACACCGGGAACAGCTTGATCGACTTGCGCAGCTTAAATACTTCCGCCTCCGTCATACCCCACAGCTGGCCGATATATTTGTCGGACACGCCCATTTTTTTGGCGTCCCGTAAGGTCTGTTCATCCCGGGGATTGGCGCGCAATACCGCCTCAAAGTCCACAATGTTCTTGAACTTTTCCAAAAACCACATATCAATCTTCGTGGCATTATAAATGCGGTTCAAATCGCAGCGCAGCCGGATCAACTGGGCAATGGCGTACAGCCGATCATCGGTGCCGGTGTGGATATAGTCCAGCAGCTCCTCTTGACTGTACGTGTCAAACTTCTTCATATACAGATGACAAACGCCAATCTCCAGGGAGCGCACCGCCTTAAGCAGGCTCTCCTCCATGGTGCGACCTACGCTCATCACCTCGCCGGTGGCCTTCATCTGGGTGTTCAGCGTATTGTTGGCGTCGGCGAATTTGTCAAAGGGGAACCGGGCGATCTTAGTGACCACATAGTCCAGGGTGGGTTCAAAGGAAGCGGGAGTGTTGGCAATAGGGATCTCGTCCAGATGCATACCCACGGCAATCTTGGCGCTGACCCGGGCAATGGGATAGCCGCTGGCCTTGGAAGCCAAGGCAGAGGAACGGCTGACGCGGGGGTTCACCTCAATGAGATAATACTGAAATGAGTGAGGGTCCAGCGCGAACTGCACATTGCACCCGCCCTCGATCTTCAGCTCCCGAATGATCTTCAAAGCTGAATCACGGAGCATCTGGTACTCTTTGTTGGTGAGGGTCTGAGAGGGTGCCACCACCACAGAGTCGCCGGTATGGATACCCACCGGGTCAATATTCTCCATATTACAAATGGTAATGGCGGTATCGTTGGCGTCCCGCATCACCTCATATTCTACTTCTTTATAGCCCTTAATGCTCTTTTCCACCAGCACCTGGTGCACCGGTGACAGGGCCAAGGCATTTTTCAGCATCACACGGCACTCTTCTTCATCATCCGCAAAGCCGCCGCCGGTGCCGCCAAGGGTAAAGGCCGGGCGCAGCACAACGGGATAACCGATCTCTGCAGCAGCACGCAGACCGTCCTCCAAGGTCTCTGCGATCTCTGAGGGCAGCACTGGCTCCCCAAGTCCCTGGCAAAGTTCCTTAAACAGCTCTCGGTCCTCAGCCCGCTCAATGGACTCAAAGCTGGTGCCGAGAATTTCTACATCGCACTCTTGCAAAACGCCTTTTTTCGCCAGCTGTACCGCCAAGTTCAGACCGGTTTGGCCGCCCAAGGAAGGCAAGATAGCGTCCGGGCGCTCATGACGAATAATACGCGCCACATATTCCAAATTCAGCGGCTCCATATAGACTTTATCGGCAATATCCGTATCGGTCATAATGGTAGCCGGGTTGGAGTTGATGAGCACGACTTCATAGCCCTCCTCACGCAGAGCAAGGCAGGCCTGGGTGCCGGCGTAGTCAAACTCCGCCGCCTGGCCAATGACGATGGGGCCGGAGCCGATCACCAATACTTTATGAATATCTGTACGCTTAGGCATGGTTCTGCGCCTCCTCCATCAAATCAATAAACCGGTCAAACAAATAAGCACTGTCCTGTGGACCGGGTGCGCTCTCCGGGTGGTACTGCACGGAGAACAGCCGGTTCTCCGGGGAGGCCACACCTTCAGCGGTGCGATCCAGCAGGTTCATGTGGGTCAGCTCCAGCTCCGTGCCGGCCAGGGAGGCCACATCCACCGCATAAGAATGGTTCTGCGAGGTGATCTCGATCTTGCCGTTCTCCAAATGCTTCACCGGGTGGTTACCGCCCCGGTGGCCAAACTTCATCTTAAAGGTCTTCGCTCCCAGCGCCAGGCTGATCATCTGGTGCCCAAGACAAATGCCGAAGATGGGCAGTTTGCCCTTAAGCTGCCGCACCACTTCGATCACCGAGGTCACATCCTCCGGGTTACCGGGACCGTTAGACAGGAACAGTCCGTCCGGATGCATTCGCAGAATCTCCTCCGCGGTAGTATCGTAAGGCACCACCGTCACATTGCAGCCTTTTTCGTTCAGCTTGCGGATAATATTCAGCTTTATCCCGCAGTCGATGGCTACCACATCGTACTTATGGTTAGGGGTGCGGGAATACCAGCGCTTTTTGCAGCTGACCCGAGACACCATATCTGTGGGAATGGTGTAATTCTTCACCTGCCACAGGGCACTGTCATAGGGCATATCCGCCGGGAAGATGCCCACTTTTTGGCTGCCTTCGTCTCGAATGATGCGGGTGAGCATGCGGGTGTCAATCCCACTGATACCGGGAATTCCATATTCCTCCAGCACCTCAGACAGGGTCTTGGTATAGCGGAAATTGGAAGGCTGATCGTTGTATTCCCGCACGATCAGGCCGCCCATGGTGGGAATCTTGGTCTCATAATCCTCATCGGTCATACCGTAGTTGCCGATGAGCGGGTAAGTCATCACAACCATTTGATCTGTATAACTGGGGTCGGAAACGATCTCCTGATACCCCACCATAGAGGTGTTAAACACGATCTCGTTAATGGCGCTCTTATCTGCGCCAAAGCCGTAGCCGAAGAACTGCTTGCCGTTCTCCAGCACCAACTGCTTATCGTAAGGCTTCATATACTACTTCTCCTCTCCATACCGTCAATCTGTTTTTGCCCTGCACCTGCCAACCGGCAAAAGGCGTTGCCCTGCCCATGGTCACAAACTTGTCCGGGTCTACCGTCCAGTTGCAGTCCGTGTCCAGCAGGCACAGATCCGCCGGTGCGCCGGGAACAATCTCGCCAACCGGCAGGTCAAATATTTCTCTTGGCCGCACGGCCATCATTTGAATCAGCTTTTCAAAGGTCATCACGCCGGTGCGCACCAGCTTGGTATACAGCACCGGGAACGCCGTTTCCAAACCCACAATACCCATGGCGGAACCGGACAGACCCTTCTCTTTTTCCGCAGCACTATGGGGCGCATGATCGGTGGCGATCACATCCACCGTGCCGTCTGCTACGCCCTCTAACAGGGCTTCCCTATCGCTGCGGCTGCGCAAAGGCGGGTTCATCTTAAAGCGACCGTCCTCCTGTAAATCCTCATCACACAGAACAAGGTAGTGGGGGCCGGTCTCACAGGTGACGGGCACGCCGCTTTTTTTCGCATCTCGAATCACTTCCACGCTCTCCTTGGTGGAAATGTGGCACACATGGTAACGACAACCGGTATCCGACGCCAGGCGGCAGTCCCGCTCGATCATCTTCCACTCAGAGGCGGAAGAAATGCCCCGGTGACCGTGCGCCTTGCAGTAAGCGCCGTCGTGAATGTAGCCGCCATTCAGCAGGTCGTTGACCTCGCAGTGGGCGGAGATCACTTTGTTCAGCGCCTTGCATCGCACCATCGCTTCTCGCATTAAGGCCTCGTCCTGCACACCACAACCATCGTCGGAAAAGCCCACCACCTTTGGTGACAGCGCTTCAAAATCCACCAATTCGCCACTACCTTTGCGCCCCTTGGTAATAGAGGCAAAGGGCAAAACCTGGATTTTGGCATCCCGGTCAATGATCGCCTGTTCCTCTGCCAAATGAGCCGGGGTATCCGGCGCCGGGGTCAGATTGGGCATTGCGCAAACGGTCGTATAGCCCGCCGCAGCTGCCGCCCCGGACCCGGTGGCAATGGTCTCCTTATAAGAAAAACCGGGCTCACGGAGATGCACATGCACATCAACGAAACCCGGTATAAGGAAATACTGACCCCTTGCGTCAAAAAGGGCATTGACCCCATCAGAGGAAATGGAGGTGCCGAGGGACTTTATTTTGCCTCCCTGTAAGAGGACATCTGCCGTATGAAACCCGCCGCCGTTCCAGCAGCGCGCGTTCTGAATAAGCAATGTCATATTCTGTACTCTCCATCAAAATTGCTGTTCGTTCTAAACAGATATTATACTGGACACAAGACCTAAAGTCAAGACATAATTTGATTACAAAACGGTGAATTCTGCCGCCGCAAAAGCAATGCGCGAGCCCCCTCCGGGGAGAGGGCTTATTGGCATTTATTTTGCAGACGATTGCGCCTGTTCCTCTTTCATTTCTTCCAGCAATTTTTCATGCACCGCGTCCTGCTTTTTGCGCACAACAGAGGCAGGAATAAAGCAGAACACCATGACCGCGGCGGCACCCAAGAACAACTCCATGGGATACACAATATCCGCACTGTCTGTAACGCCTTTATTATACTGATTGATAATAAACTGGGCAATCAGCGGTCCGATAATCATGGGCACCAACACATACAGCACCATACGACAGCCCTGGAACAGACCCTCCCGGCCCTTTGGAATGCAGTCCCGATAGGAAGCGGTAAACAACCCTGCCATCACCAGGGTTACACCAATCACCAAAATACCGCCGACAATTAAAATCGCCAGTTCCGCCTTTAGGTTTTTGCCTACGAAAAACTTAGCGCTCCAAATAACTACGCAGCCGATGATCCCGGCAATAATGGTGGGATAGAAAAAGTGCTTCTTGCCCACTTTATCCATAGCGGTACTCACCAAAATGGAGCCTACGGCCGCCGCCAGGCCAATAATGGCCACCGGTACAATATAGTCCTTGATTTGCAGCGTGCCCTCAATAATATTGAACAAATAGTTCACATAGATCTGGTATGCAATAGCCGCCACCATATTGCCGGACAGACAAACATACAGCAGCTTGTTTTCTTTGATGACTTTCGGGTTTAAGCTGTACACAAAGTCGGCCAGAAAGTTACCGTCCGTCTTTTTTTGCAGACCCGGCTTGTCTTTCATTAAGAACACGCCGATCAGGCCGCCGACAGTGGGAATAATACCCAGGAGCATAAAGAACTTTTTCCAGTCGTCGGTAGTGGCAGCAGCATTGGTCAGCCCGTCAAAGCCTACAAACACAACGGCAATGGCCAACAGCGGCAGAACTGCCAAAATGGTATCTACCTTGCTGCGGTTGGCGGTATTCGTCATATCTGTAATCCAGGTGTTAAAGGACGCATCGTTACTGATGGAACCGATCACAGACATCACGCAGTCCATCACAACCACCAAAATCACCATGGCCTTGACTTTATCCGGCGCCGGCTGCATAGGGATCAGGGCAAAAGCCATAATGGTAAAGCCCCAGATCACATACCCCCAGGTGATAAACACCTTGCGCTTGCCGGTACGGTCGCAGATGGCGCCGCCCAGCAGCGTAGACAGTGTAGCAAACAGTGCGGAGAACGCCACCATCAGTGTAGTGGCATAAGGCGCGCGGGTGATCTCATTTTGCATAAAACGGCTGAAATACATATTCTCTACCACCCAGGCAATTTGGCCGATCAGGCCAAACAGCAGAATGGAGGTCCAGGTGCGCCCTGACAAAGCGCCCGGATTCTTTGCTTTCATAGTCATTCCCCCTAAAACAGAATAGAGTTGCCCTATTCTTTGGCTTATTTTACCACATTCTATTGAAATTGTGAAGAGAATATAGTAAAATAGAACAAAATAATTTTACAATTTTCAATGATTTGCCCATTACACAACCCGTCATAGCAACTAAGGAGGACCCGCGATGATAGACCGCAAAACTTACCTGACCCTGCCCGGTGACTACAAGACCTTAAAGAGCGATTTTTTGGGAGCCTTGAAGGCAAGCGGAAAAGATGTACTGGTGCTCACCGACTGCGTCACATTAAAAGTGGGCAAGACTCGCTTTATCATTTCTCCCCTGTTTGCGCCCATTGACCCGAAGCGTATCGTCTCAAAGGCGTTTACCAAGGAGGAGTTCACAGCGTTAATGACCGAGTACCACGAGGGCTGTACCCCGGAGGATATTGAATCGCTGCGTTTTGTGCCCCACATTGTGGAGTTCATTGAGGAGGACGGCAGAGAGATTCTTTCCAGTTCTTACTCCCAATATCAGTTCTTTAAGCAGTACCCGGTTACGGACACCGCCTATGCCTGCATCGGCTTTCAGGTGACTCGCGTTTGAGCCTATAAATCTTCTATAAAAAGGGGCGGTTTGTGTACCGTCCCTTTTTTCACAGAAAGTGACTTGCTTCTTTTGACAAGATATGCTATTCTAAGTAATCGAATGGATTTATCTCATAGGAGCAACAAGCAATGAAGCGAATTCCTCAACAGCATGATATGAAACGGCAGGAAATGATGGAAAAATGCTTTGCCTGCTATGCGGAAAACGGATTAACCGGAACCGGCACCCAGGCGCTGGCAGAAGCCTGCGGCTGCACCAAAGCCAACCTGTATGTTTATTTTAAGAATTTGGACGAGCTGATTATCGACTCCACCGCCTACTGTATGTCTAAGGTGGAGGACGACTTTTTGACCATGGCGCCCACAGACCCAAAAGATGTGATGCGGTTTCTTGAGGAAGTTCCCTACTGGACCGCCAAAAAACACGGCAAAAAATACCGCCTGATGTACCAGGTTTACACCTTGCCCAAGTACATTGAACACGGCAAGAAGTTCTTTCAGGGGGTCAACGAGCGTTACACCCAGTACGCAAAAGAGCTGGAGCCGAAGATCGGCATTCCCTATACGGTCATCACGCCGCTGATCTTTATTTTTGTGCGCGCCTGTGTGCACTATGCTATGTTTGAGGACGAGTATTATCTGAAAAGTCAGATAGAAGTGCTCAAGCAAAGTGTACTGCTATTTCTTGAAAAGTATAATAACCAGTATCTGAAACCCAAAGACGAATCGAATTAAGAATATACAAAAGCCGCCGACACTTGTCAGCGGCTTTTGCTTATTTATTTGCCGGCTTTTCCGGCTTTTCTTTCTTCTGCTTTGGTTCTTTCTTCGCTTTTTCTTTCGGTTTTGGCTCTTTTCTCTCTTCCTTTTCTTTTTTCTCTTTATCGGCCGGTTCTTTCTTCTCTCGCGAAGTGCGGCGCAGACCGGATTTGGTGAGGCTTGCCTCCTCCGGGGCAATCACCGCGTCCAGACGCTTAATGTAACTCTCAATCTTCTCTTTATAGAGCAGGCGGGACAAATCGCTCACAGCCAACTTCAATGTGTGCTCCAGCAGGTGACGCTGATCCTCGGTAATGCCGGTCACGGAGTACAGGGTGCGCAGCATATCCCCGGCGTCAAAGCTCCGCAGCGCCTCATAATCGGTAATGCCGGCGCTTTCGAAAAAGGTAAACAGGGTCTCAAACACCGTCTCCATATTTTCCGGCCCCACATCGTCCATCACCATCTTGATGTACTTTTCAATAAACAGCGATGCCTCGTCCCGACTGGGAACATAGCAAAAACGGTCGTCCTCCACCACCCAGGAGGCAGCCTGGTGCTGCTTTAAGCCCTCGTTCTCGCTTTGCACAATCTTGGTATCTGCATTGTGCTCCAACAGACAGCCGATCACCGACCGCTCCGGCACATAAGAGAACAGACGGTCCCGCATTTCCAGATAGTCATAGCGGTGCACCATAGGCTCCGGGAACCCGGGAGCGTCATATTCATACACGCCGCGAATGCGCTTTTTCAGTGAATTAGAGCAGGACACGGCGGCAAAAACGGCCAAATTGCCACCCTTGGAGTGGCCGCACACCCGCACATCGCCCTCGGTCAGAGATGCCGTCTCCTGAAAATAGTACAGCGCCTCAATCTGGGCCGGCACCGGGAACATATAGCTAAGCATGGCCGATTCTTTCACCCCGGTAATGCTGGTGTCCGTGCCCCGGAACGCCACCAACAGGCTGCCGTCATTCAGGTGAAAGCCAACGGCGGAAAACTGCTTGTCAATCTTGATGTTTACATTATTCACATAAGCGGACAGCCGGGTGTTGCCGTAGCGGCGCGTGTCTGCACACAGCTGCAAAAGATAAATCGCCTTTTGCACAATGCCGATCTCATTGTCGATCTCCTCTGCCGGGTGCAGAGCAAAATACTGCCGTGCCGCATCGTCCAGCAGGGTCTGGAACTGGGCGTCTGCGCCGCCAACGATCCCCGCATAGTCCACATACGCCAGCTGAGAAAAAATCAGCCCATCTACCTCATTAAAGGGCATTTCGTTAAAATCCCGGTCGCCATACCGGGCAATATAAGCTTCATAATGAGCCATAAAATCACCGCCAAAAGGATTTTTCTCATTTTAACATACGCAGCAGCGGCGGTCAAGCACACGCCCGACCGCCGCAACGATTTTACCAATCTACATATACAGACTTTACATCGGAATACGCGCCGTAGACGGTTTTGCCCTTGCTGTTCTTTTTAACTGCACGGACTTTTACATAGTAGGTCTTGCCTTTGGTCACCTTTTTCTTAAAGGAAGTGCCTGAGGCGGTGCCCAGCTTCTTGTAGCTGCCGTCTTTCTTGGTGGCGTAATACACCTGGTAACTTTTCGCTTCCCGCACGGCGTTCCACTTGGCACTCAGCTTGCCGTTCTTGGCGCTGACTTTTACGCCCAGCACCTTGCCGAACTTGGTCTTTGCCTTGCACTCTTTACTGGCCTTGCCGCTAAAGTTCGCGTCGCAAATGCGGTTCACGCCAATTACTCGGAAGCGGTAATTGGTAGAGCCGGCCATATTCTTAAAGGTGTAAGAAGTGCCGGTAACAGTGGCATAAGTCTTCCACTTCTTTTGGCTGGCCACATACCGCTGCACCTTGTACCGATTGGCGTACTTGGCCTTTTTCCAGGTGAGTTTTACCGTGCTGCCGGTGGTGCTGGCTTTTACACCACTCACCTGCGCCGGCGTTTTGATAACTTTATAATCTACCTTTTCAATATATGGATCTTTACTGGCGTTGTTCTGCTTGCACTGCTTCTCAATGGTAGATCCGGGCAAGCAATAGATGCGTACAGCTGGATCCATCAATAAGCCATACTGACCAATGTTCACAAACTTGGTGGATTTACCCAAAATCACAACATTGCCCTTAACTATTCCTGAAAAAGCACACGAATCCAAATTCTTTACCGTCGCAGGCACCGTAATATTGTTTGTATCTCCGCCATCGCAGCAGAACACATCACCGCCAATGGAAGTAATAGTGGAAGAAAACACCACTTTCTCTAATTTTGGAAATGCATAGGAAAATGCGCCATCACCAATGGAGGTGATCCCCTCCTCAAAAACGATTTTCTTTACATACCGTGTCGTGTCGATATAAAAAGAGGGATAAATGTTACGAATAAGTATTTCATAGTCGATTTCAGACGAATCGACGATCGTGTAGCTACCGTCGCCGGTGCTTTCTTTTACAATACCATAATATTCGTCTCGTTCAGAAAATTTATCATTATAGTCATCATTTTTACACTCATCCCAACCTAAATAATATGCCGGCACAGCGCCCTTACCGCGAATATACAGCGTCTGCGTTTCCGGCTCATATAAATATGTAATTTTTGTCTTCTTTTCCGCCGCCTGAGCAGATATGCCGCCTACGCAAAGACAGGTAAGCAGCATTACAAAACTTAAAAATACAGATAATGTCTTTTTCATTTGTTCTTCTCTCCTTTTTGTCAGTTAATGAAACAGCAACACAAAATATGTGCAAATCACCTCCAACTTTATCATTTCTTCATTCTTTATTCTCAACTAAACAATAACACATTCACAATAAAAATTCATTATACAATTCACACAAACATTTGCGGTACATTTTAGCAATAATTGCCAATTAAATACCCCCGGTACAACGCGTACCGGGGGTTACAAATTTGTGGGATAAAATTGAATTTTAATAAATGCCCTGCGCCAGCATAGCGTCTGCGACCTTTTCAAAACCGGCAATATTGGCACCGGCCACCAGGTTGTAGCCAAGGCCGTAGCGCTCTGCGGCTTCTACGGAATGCTTATGAATATTGATCATCGCCTGGTGCAGTTTGGCGTCCACTTCCTCCGCCGTCCAAGACAGGCGCTGGGAGTTTTGACTCATTTCCAAACCGGACACACACACGCCGCCGGCATTGACAGCCTTAGACGGTGCAACAATCAGATCCTTTTGGTCCATTAAGTAATTGAGGGCGTCCGCAGTGGTGGGCATATTGGATACCTCTATGTAATACTTCGCGCCGTTGGCAACGATCTTCTTGGCGTCCTCCAAAGTCACCTCGTTCTGGGTAGCGCAAGGCAGGATCACATCACCCTTAACGCCCCAGGGCTTCTCTCCCGGGTGGAACTCTGCGCCGAATTTGTCTGCATAGTCCTGCACGCGGTCACGACCGGAGGCCCGCATCTCCAGCAGATAATTGATCTTCTCCTCCGTGGCGATACCGTCCGGGTCGTACACATACCCATCCGGACCGCTGATAGTCAACGCCTTGCCGCCCAGCGCAGTGATCTTCTTAATCGCGCCCCAGGCCACATTACCGAATCCGGAGACTACAAAGGTTTTGCCCTTGATATCATCATGCTGGTGCTTAAACACCTCACAGGTATAGTAAATTGCGCCGTAGCCGGTGGCCTCCGGGCGGATCAAGGAGCCGCCGTAGGACAGGCCCTTGCCGGTGATCACGCCGTTCTCAAATGCATCAGAAATACGCTTATACTGACCAAACAGGAAGCCAATCTCCCGGGCGCCTACGCCAATATCGCCGGCAGGCACATCCACATTGGGGCCGATATGCCGGTACAGCTCCGTCATAAACGCCTGGCAAAAGCGCATAACCTCACCCTTGCTCTTACCCCGAGGGTCAAAGTCCGAGCCACCCTTAGCGCCGCCCATAGGCAGGCCGGTCAAGCTGTTCTTGAAGGTCTGTTCAAACCCAAGGAAATACATAATACTGGAGTTCACGCTGGGATGGAACCGCAAGCCACCCTTATACGGGCCAATGGATGAATTGAACTGCACACGGTAGCCTCGGTTGATACGGGTCTTGCCGTCATCGTCCACCCAAGCCACACGAAAAGTGATCAGTCGGTCCGGCTCCACCATACGGGTAAGAATATCATCCTCCACATACTCCGGGTGCTGCTCAATCACCGGTGTCAGGGAGCTAAACACTTCTTCCACGCTTTGGATATACTCAGGCTTGGCATTATCCCGTCGCTTAACGGTATCAATTACGCTTTGAATATATGCATTCATACAAAATCCCCCAGGCAGTTATAATTTGGTACTGAACAGAAACAGAATTCTGTCCAGTATCTCCTTGCCAAATTCATCATAACATCATTAAATGCAAATTGCAATAGAAAAGTGAGCGATTACTCACGATTTATTTATTATTTTTTCGTTATTTTGCCTATTTATATGTGTTATTCGCCAAGGGTTTTGTATTTTATGCGCACAGTCTTTCACATTTTTGTCTAAGACATAAAAACAGACGGCAGCAAAAGCGCTGCCGTCTGCAAGGTTGCCGTTAAAACTGGCTGTCGTCAAAGGGGTCGCTGCCGCCGCCGGTCTCGTTGCCGTTTTGACCGCCGGACAGCGTGTACAGATCCCCGTCCATCAGATGGAAGTGTACCACTTCCGCCTCAGGCTTGATATATTTCAGTTTCTTCATACTGTTTCTCCTTATTTTGCCAAAGTCACATTCGTCCAGGGGCTGTACGAGGTATGGCGCTGGCCTTGCCCGTCTGTATAAACCACATAGCTGCGTGCAGAGTAGGTCTGCCCTGCCGGATTGCTGAAGGTGTAGCTGATCAGGTACTGACAGCTGTTCGTCTGGCTGTTGGACTTGGTAATCACCGTCTTGGTGCCCTTACCATCTGTGCCATTATTAAACTCCAAACCACAGGCAGTGACCGTATAGGCCGGGTCTGCGCCCTGGGTGTATTGCGCCACAAAGGTCAGCTTGCCGATCTCTGTGTTCCACACCTGACCGTTCTGGGAAGAAGCATCTTCCGCAGCGCCGCGCAGGGAAGCAATGGGGGCCTTTTGCTGCAACTGGGCAATGGAAGTCACGCCCTGCAGGGTGTACTGATTGAAGTTGGACTGGGTGATTGCCACAAAGTCGCTCTTGGCACCGGTAGCGTAGCAGTTATAGGTGGCAGAGTAGCTGACCACACGATAGGTGTTGCCGTCTACCGGTAGCGCCCAGCACAGGAAGTCCGCTGCGTCGGAAGTGAGGGTATACGGTGCATCAAAGGTGTATGTACCTGCATTGGCGCTGTACACCGGTTTGATCAGGACGGTGCCGTTCTTGGCAAAGGAGGTCACTGCCAGGCTGCCATCCAGTTTGGCGGCGTTTTGGCCGTTCACCAGCCAGCCGTCCAAGTGGTAGCCCACCAAAGTGCGGGCAGGCGCTGCTGCCAGTACGGTAGACAGGGTCTTGTCCGCAGTCACCGCATACTGGCTGTACACGCTTTCGCCGAAGGCGGACAGGTTCGTCACCGTCACGGTATCTGCCTTGGCAGCGGAGGTAAAGGTCACGGTACTGTCAGCCACCACCTCAAAGGTGTAGCTGGCGCCCTCCCCTGCTACGGTTACACCATTGACGGTCCAGGTGCCGTTGGTGGCATTGGGCGCAGTCAAGGTCACGGCGGCATTGGCGTCGTAAGAATCGGTGCTGACCGTTTGACCGTCTGCAATAAAGGTCACCTTAAACCGGTTGCTATACATACAGTCGGTATAGGCAGACAGCAGCTGAGCCGTGCAAGCATCAATGACAGCCTGCTGCTTTTCGCTCAGCGCATAAGCGGTGCCGTCATTGGTGTAGGCGGTAGCCAACACTTCGGTCAAAGCCTGCTCCAGTGCTTGGTACTTGTCGGCGGCATAGTAGCCGTCCTTACCGGCAGCCACCACAGTCTTTACCCGGCTGACTGCGCTGTCCAGTGCCTCGTATGCACCGTAACCGCACAGGGCGTCATACGCCTTTTGCAAGTGATCGGCCAAGGTTTGCAGGGCACTGCCGTCCTTTTTATAGTCATTATCTTTCAGGTCGGCAAAAGCGGTCTGCGCTGCCTGATAAGCCTGTACAAAGTCGCTCCACAAAGCGGCCACATACTTGGTAGAACCGTTATCCAGCACCGTGTTGCCTACGGCGTAGGTGCTCATGCAGTTGTCCATTACCGTGCGCAAGTTGGTATAAACATCGGCAGCGGTGTTTACCGTAGCTGCATTATAAGCAGTCATCGCTTTGGCTGCGTCAGCCTGATAGCTGGTCACTGCACCGGCAAGATCAAAGGCATAGTTATAAGCTGCCGGGTTGACACCGCTAACGGTATCCGCCTTGGCCAGCAGATCTGCCAGCCCGCCCTCTTTGTACTGGGCGGCTACCTGCTTTTGGGTGGTGGTGTCCAGACCGGCCACAGCATTTGCCAGGGGCGTGTAATTAAGCACATACTGGGTGCTGTTCAGGGTCAGGTTCTCCGCTGCGTTGTCCGTATTCTCATTGTTCCGGTTACCGATCACCTTGGCCGTGAACTGTAAGCCGGTGTAGGTCTTGGCATATTCATTGGTGCCGAAGGTGGGATTCAAGAATGCCTGGTTGTTCCAGAAGCGAGAAGTACCGGTATTATCCTGATTGGCAGTCATATCTGCCGTGGTGCCCGCCTGGTAACCAAAGGTGGCATTGTTGCTGGTGGCGGTCTTCCCGGGCCAGGTACTATACGCACCTTCCGCATAGCCGTACCACAGGTGATTGAGCATTAAGTCACTGCTCAGGGGCGCAACATAAGCAATTTTGCCGTAAGTTGTCTTTCTGTTGAAGATACTGCCACTGCTGTTCTCTATCTTTTTACTCTCCACAACCACCGGGAAGCCGGGGTTGCTGTCGCCGTTTTTCAGCAGCACGGTGGTACTGGGACTTGCGATCTTAAAGTTTACATAACCGATGCTCTGGTAGCTGTCAGCGGTGGTCTCGCCGCTATACACATAATCCTTGGTGCTATACAGCACATCGGTGTAGCCGTCTGTGGCCTCCGTGGTGCCAAAGTAGCCCTTGCCCATTTGGGGCTGGGTGTATTCCTGCATGGCAGCCATACCGGCAATCAGTGCGTCCGTGGCTGCTTTCAGCCGGGCAGCAGACACATCGGCCCCGCCGTAACGGGCAGCGTCCAGCAGACGGTTGGCCTGCACATAAGCAGCGTAAGCAGCAGAAGCGTTGGTGTACAGCTTACCGCCCTGAAGCAGAGTCTCAAAGGCAGCCACCTGCGTAGTCAGCTCAGACTGGGTACCCTGGGCAGAAGTGGCAGAGAACTGCAAGTTGCCGTAATTGCCGATCATACGCAACGCGGCAGCTTTATTGGCAGCGTCGGAATAGCCAAGACCCACATAGAATGCAGCGCCGTCGGCTACTTCCCGGGCGTCGATTACGCCTGCAACAGTGGCGGCCAGCTTGCCATTCACATACAGAACCGTTTCTTTGCCGTTATAAGAAATGGTATAATTGGCCTCCTGGCCGGCAGGTACGGTCACCTTTTGGGCAGCGGTCTTATTTGTACCGCCGGAATAAACGGAAAGCGTGCCGTCGCAGCCAACGCGGATAAAGTCTTTGTCCGCAGCAGCCAGTGCAAACACGGTGCCAGCAGTGCCCAGGTCGTTATCGTCTGTCTGGCGGGTATGACTAAAGGACACGGTAAAACTGTCTGTTTTCATCAGTGCCTGAATCACCGGGTCATTCACAAACACCTGACCCTGATTGAGCCATAGCTTGCCGCCCTGCTCTGCAATGCCGGCCTTGTCCAGCTGGTACTCATAGGTGTAGCCGCTGGAATCCGTCTGCTTGGCATAGGTCCAGTCAGAGGTCAGGTTCAGGTCGGAGTCAAAGTGATAGCGCATATCCGTAGAGCGCTGGGCCTTGAGCATGGTATTATATTCCTCATCGGTAATGGCCAGCACAGAGCCGTGACGGGGAGACAGCTGGTTCAAGGTATACTGGCTGTCCGTGAGCTTTTCAAAGTTCTTAAAGTCCGTAGACTGGAACGCCAGATAGTGACCGCTGTTGCCGTACTCATCTGCCAGCATCACCATGGTGTTGGTGCCGGTAATAAAGTGGGAGTTGCACCCCTCCATTTTTGTGGAACGGCTGTTGTAAACCTTCACAGGCGTGCAGGCGGAATACTGATCCGCGTCTTTCAGATCCGTGGAGGACACATAGTAAATGGTCTTCTCCCCGTCCGCCTCATTCTTATAATACATATAATAAATGCCGTTTGCGGAATCGTACATAATATCCGCATCAATAGAGGCGTCACCGTTCGGATTCTTATACAGCAACTGAGGCGCACTGTAATGAGTCACATCCATCAGATTGTCCGTAAGCATATAATAAATCTTCTGTTCCGAACCGCCGGTAAAGCTGGAGGTGGACAGAGAGAAATACACCATATACTTGCCGGTGGAAGCGTCCCAGATCACCTGAGGCGCCCAAAAGCAATGAACGGTTTCATTGGCAGGCAAAGCAGGAGTGCCGTCTGCATTCTTCACATCCTTAATGGAGATATGAGACTCATCTGACCAATTTACCAGATCCGCAGAACGCCAAACGGTCATAGCGTCGTTCACATCCCACCAGCCAAGGGAAGCGTCCATATCCGTTGCTACCATATAGAAGTAGCCGTCCTTACCACGGAACAGATACGGGTCACGGGCACAGCCGGTGCCGGTAGTCTGCTCTGCAACAGGCTGGTTGCCGTTGATGGCAGTAAAGTTGTAGCCGTCATCAGAAACAGCAAAGCGAATCTTCTGTTCACTGGTATTGTCGCCGGTAAAATAGGCAAAAACATACTTACCGCCGGCAGAAGTTGCCGGGGTGGCGGCAGAAGCAGCAAAAGGCAGAGCAGTAAAGCAAGTGAGTGCCATCAGCACTGCAAGGAAAACTGCAAGCAGCCGTTTGCCGGTTAATTTTTTGCGCATAGATTTGCACCTCCGATTTCCTTTTTGGGCAGAAAAAAACAGACTGCACCAAAATCGGCTATATAGTACCCCCTGAGCGGTAAAAAGTCAATACATTGTAGATAAGTGGTACAGATATTTCCGTGTGTTCAATTTTGATGACTGTTCTGCCATCCGTATAAAACCATGTTCCGTCAAAACCGATCAGCGTCACGCAAAAAGGCCGCTGTGCATACGCACAACGGCCAAATTTTGCTATATTTATGCAGCTATCTCCGCAACACATCGACCATGCGGCTACGCAAAGGTCCACCGGACCTTTGCTCCCAAATCAAAGATTTGGAGCCTTGTGCCGCATCATCTCATGCGGCATTAGTACATGCCGCCCTGAGATGCTGCGGCCATCGCAGCAGCATTTGCAGCGTCAGCCTGCGGATCCTTAATGTCCGTTACCAAACTTTCGGTAGTCAGCACCATGGAAGCCACGGAAGCGGCGTTCTGGATCGCAGAACGGGTCACCTTTGCCGGATCCACAATACCAGCCTCGATCATATCGCCATAGGTGTTGGTAGCAAAGTTAAAGCCATAGCCGGCCTTGCCGGAAGCCATAATCTTGTCTACAATCACACTACCCTCCAGGCCTGCGTTTGCTGCGATCTGGCGCACCGGCTCCTCCAGTGCCTTCAGCACGATCTTGACGCCGGTCTTAAAATCTGCGTCATCGGTATCCAGCAGCTTCTCCACAGCGGGAATGGTGTTGATCAGTGCCACGCCGCCGCCGGCAACGATGCCCTCTTCCACAGCAGCCTTAGTCGCAGCCAAGGCATCTTCAATGCGCAGCTTTTTCTCTTTCATCTCTGTCTCGGTAGCAGCACCCACCTTAACAACGGCTACGCCGCCGGCCATCTTTGCCAGGCGCTCTTGCAGCTTCTCCCGATCAAAGTCAGAGGTAGAAGCCTCAATGGCAGTGCGGATCTGACCCACACGCGCTTTAATATCATCGCTGTTGCCGGCGCCGTCTACGATAATGGTGTTCTCCTTGGTCACCTTCACCTGGCGGGCAGTACCCAGCATCTGCATGGTCGCGTCCTTCAGTTCCAGACCCAGGTCGGAAGTAATCACCTGGCCGCCGGTCAGCACGGCAATATCCTGAAGCATATCCTTGCGGCGATCGCCAAAGCCCGGAGCCTTTACGCATACACAAGTAAAGGTGCCGCGCAGCTTGTTCAGCAGAATGGTCTGCAAGGCCTCGCCCTCTACATCCTCTGCAATGATTACCAACTTCTGGCCGTTCTTCAGCACAGCCTCCAACAGGGGCAGAATATCCTGTACAGTGCTGATCTTCTTATCGGTAATGAGAATCTTAGCGTCGTCCAACACAGCTTCCATCTTATCGGTATCGGTCACCATATAAGGAGAAATGTAGCCACGATCGAACTGCATACCTTCAACCACCTCGCAAGTGGTCTCTGCGGTCTTGGACTCCTCTACGGTGATCACGCCGTCAGCAGATACCTTTTCCATGGCCTCAGCGATCAGCTTGCCAACCGTCTCGTCTGCAGCAGACACAGTAGCCACGCGGGCAATATCATCGCTGCCGCTAACGGCCTTGCTCTCTTTTTGGATACCGGCCACAGCAGCGTCCACAGCGGCCTTAATGCCGTTCTTCACAACCATGGGATTGGCACCGGCAGCCACATTCTTCATACCCTCGCGCACCAGCGCCTGGGCCAGCAGCGTAGCAGTGGTGGTGCCGTCACCGGCATCGTCATTGGTCTTGGAAGAAACTTCCTTCACCAGCTGGGCGCCCATATTCTCAAAAGGCTCCTCCAGCTCAATCTCCTTGGCAATGGTCACGCCGTCATTGGTGATCAGCGGTGCGCCATACTTCTTATCCAGTACCACATTGCGGCCCTTAGGACCAAGGGTAATCTTAACGGTATTGGCCAGCTTGTCAATACCGGTCTGCAACGCCTTGCGAGCATCCTCGCCATAAATAATATCTTTTGCCATAACGGAACTCCTCCTTACTCAACTACAGCCAAAATGTCTTTGACCTCGGAAATGGTGTACTCCTGACCGTCCACCTTAATCTGGGTGCCGCTGTACTTGCCGATAATCACCTTATCGCCAACAGCAACAGTCATGGGGTGTTTGTCAGTGCCGGGACCAACGGCAACAACTTCGGACACCTCGGGCTTCTCCTGTGCGGAAGCTGCCAGAATAATGCCGGAAGCGGTGGTTTCCTCAGCCTCACAGGCTTTTAGCAGAACACGGTCTGCAAGCGGTTTAATAGTCATAACTTTTCACCTCGTCAAAAGTATTCGTTTTGTGTTAGCACTCTTCACTTCCGAGTGCTAATACTTATTTTAGCAAGTTTTTTCCATTTGTCAATAGGATTTCAAAATTCTTCATAAAAAATCCGATAATCCGCAATCCAATCGTCAAAAAGCAACAAAAAAATACGCACCGTCGGCAAAAACCGACAGTGCGCAAAAGAGGCATTATCGTGCGTCCAGCACCGGCAATCCGGAGGTGGTGATCTCCTGCATGGTAACGGACTCACGGGCGTCATTCTGGTACTTGTCCTGGTAATAATTCTCCTGGTGGAAGTCCAGGCCGCCGTTTTGGTCGTAGTCCAAGATAGTGCAGCCGCGCTGGGTGCCCTGCTTGTAAATACCCACATAAGCCAGGTAGTCAATAGAGTAGCCGTAGGTCAAATTGATCCCTTTGTAATTCAGGGAGAAGTTGTTGTAATGATCATGGCCACAGAAGGTGCTGTCCGTGCTACCCAGCTCCTGCATCGTCTCAAACAGCTGATCCGGGTGGATACCGCAGTACACCACTTTGCCGCTCTCACCGGGCAAGCCGTAACGGTACTTCACATTCTTCGTATCTTTATAATCATTCTCCACATACTCGGTCCAGGCCAAGCGGTACTCCTCCATGGGGAAATGGAAAAAGACGGAAGTGGGCACCACTTTTTCCAGTTCTGCATAGGACTTCTGCTTGGCAGCCGGCAGAGCCTTGGCCGCGTCTTGGTTTCGTTTTGCCAGATCCAGTACCACATTCTTGTACCAATTGATCTGATTCTCGTGGATATTATCGTACAGCCAACGAATACCCAAAACATCACCGTCAATATAAGAATGACTGTCCAGCGTAATTAAAGAGCGTGTGATCACACCGTCACTGTTAACAATATTGATGACCTGGTTGCCCACGCCGTCCACATCTTCCGGACCGGGCTGCAGCAGGCAGTGCTTGTATTGCTCGCTGCGGTAAAAGTCCGTCAGTTGCTCGCGCGTGTAATAGCTGTACGCCTCTGTATCATGGTTGCCGTAAGCCAAAGTCCAGTACACGCCCAGCGTTTCCATCAGCTCTGCAAAAATCTTGGCGCCGGACTTGTTATTGAAAGTGCCTGCCTGGAACGGCACCGGGTAAGAAATGTCGCCGGTGACTACCACGAAGTCCGGCTTTTCTACCCGAATCATTGTAGCTACGGTATTGATGGCCATAGCGTCCTTTTTAATAGACATCCAGCCGCCGCCGATATGTACATCCGTCAGCTGCATCACTTTCAGTCCCTTGTCACTTTTAATGTTCACATAGCCGTTGTCCTCTACGCTGTATTCCAGCTGGGCGCAACCGGCAGAACCGTAGTTGTGGGCCTTGTTGATGTTAGACTGAACACCGATTACGGAGATCATGGTAGTGATCCCCACAAACAGCGCCAAAATAACTAAAAAGCCGATAAAAATTTTCAGTGCGATTTTCCTGCGCTTCTTTTTGGTCAGCGCCTTTTCCAATCTTTGCTCTTCTGTCAAAAGAGCCCCTTTTTTGTTAGACATTTGTTACTCCCCCATTTTTGTTTTGTTCTATTTGGACAGTAGATGCGCCGGGGCTGATTGCCGCCGTAAAATCCGCACCCATTTCTGTCCGCAAAAGCGCCCGCAGCCCCTCTTGTAACTGCGCCACTGCTTCTACCGTCATTTGATCCGTGGTAATATCTGCCGTAAAGGCCAGGTGCCGTCCGTAGCGGTGGCATTGCACATTGGCTACACCGGTCACCCCCGGTTGTGCCGTAAGCAATGCCTGGGCACGGTCGCAATCCTCCGTCTCTCGCTTGCCCAAAATACAGGCAAAGGAGGAGACACAGGACTTAGCGCCGCTGATCAACAACACCGCGCTGATGGCAATACCGAAGTAGCCGTCCACCGGTACCCCCGCAACCCGGGTCAGGGTAAAGGAGATCAGAGTGGACAAGGTGATAAAGAAGTCCAGCACGCTGTCCGTAAACAGCCCTTTCAGCACCGGCGACGGATGGCGCCGATCCTTAAACTTATAGTACGCGCCCAGCAGCAGCTTTACCACCGCCGTTACCGCAATGATCACCGCATAGCGAACCGAAAACCACACCGGCGCCGGGTACAGGGTTCGCTCCAAGGACACATAGCCGAAGCCAAAGCCGGTGCCCACGATCACCACGGCAGTGATAAAACCGGTAAGATCCTCCGCCCGACCTAACCCGAACGGGTACTTCGGCGAAGTGCGCACGGAAAGCCAAAAGCCCACCAGCGCGATGATACATACCACGCTGTCCAGCGCGTTATTCAGCGAGTCTACATAAATCGAAATGCTGTTGGTGGAAATACCCACATACAGCTTCACCATAAACAGGCACAGGTTGACGCAGATGCCGAAGACAGCCGCCCGCATCCGTGCCTTTGTTTCCATCATCTGTTACATACTCCCCCTCTTTGCAGCGACTTACGCTTTTTCAATCAGCGCCACAGCATGGGCTGCCATACCCGCGCCGGTACCGGTAAAGCCCAGTCCCTCCTCGGTGGTGGCCTTTACGCTGACCTGCGTTATATCCACCCGGCAGGCATCGGCAATGTTGCCCCGCATTTCATCTATATACGGCGCCAGCTTTGGCCGCTGCGCCAAAAGCGTAGCGTCGATGTTCTCAATTTGATAACCCCGGTCGGCCAGTACCCGCACCACTTCTTCCAGCAATTTTAGGCTGTCCGCCCCTTTCCAGCGGTCATCTGTATCCGGAAACAGGTGGCCAATGTCACCCAGCGCCGCCGCGCCCAGCAGGGCGTCAGAGATGGCGTGAAGCAACACATCCGCATCGCTGTGCCCCAGCAGGCCCTTTTCAAACGGAATGGTCACACCGCCTAAGATCAGCGGGCGGCCCTCCACCAGCGCGGCGGCGAGCTTGGCCCTTGCGCTGTTGTATATCTGCTGCGCCGTGGTCCGCGCGACGCACATGTATTCGCTGCACTCGGCCTGGGTGCAGCCCTGATAATCTATGAGCCTGATGGCCTCGTATTCCTCGACCGTCATGAGCACGGGCTGGACCTCCACGCCGCAGCCGGCGGGCCCGAACTCACTGCAGCCCGGCAGGCCGCAGACTCTTCTGCACTTTTTGGGACGCGGCATTTCTTGACCTCATTTCTGGCATATGCCGGATTCGAGTTTGAGTGTATCACCATTTTTGGCATATGTCAATAACCTGCGCCTGTTTCGCAAAAAATATACGTCCGAGGCGAAAACTGCGCGGAGCATGCTTGACAAACGGGTTTTGTGATGGTAAGATAACTAGGCTTGCGGGCGCGTCCGGGCAGAATCGCCGGGTGCGGGAGCCAGTTGCCTGCCATATAAGCGCCAGTAGCTCAGCAGGATAGAGCAACTGCCTTCTAAGCAGTAGGCCGGGGGTTCGAGTCCCTCCTGGCGTGCCAAGGCAAGGCTCCAAATGGTGGGTGTAGCTCAGTTGGTATGAGCACCGGATTGTGGTTCCGGGTGTCGTGGGTTCGAGCCCCATCTCCCACCCCAGAAGATGCGGGAGGCCGGCAATGCCGGCCTCTCTGCCTAAGTCGATGGTGGGATGTAGTGTAACGGTAACACACCAGACTTTGACTCTGATATTGTAGGTTCGAGTCCTGCCATCCCAGCCACGTCGCTACCTGCCTTCCGGTTCCGATTTACGCCTGTGTCGAGAGGCGAAAATCTCCACCTCCGGCAGTCGCTCCTTTTCACGCAAAACTACAGGTTTTGCGTGAGATACGAGGGAACAAGGTACATTGATTTTAATATGACCCAGTAGCTCAGCAGGCAGAGCACCTGCCTTTTAAGCAGGGTGTCCGGGGTTCGAATCCCCGCTGGGTCACCAAAATGAAAAAGCCGAATTCTGAAACAGTCCAATTAACCTGTTTCAGGATTGGGCTTTTTCTGCCATCAGAGTCTTGAGGTTTTGGAAATCTGCCATAACAGACACCAGCGCTTATATAGATAAATTTACAGCAGTTGAAATCCGTTAATAAGTTGCAGAAAATCAGATGATATTGACCCTCTTACACGCGATTGTTTGAATTCCATATATCGAGTAAAGAACAAATATTTCTATATACAAATCAATACCAGTGTGTTAAACTTGATAATATAAGAAATGGCAATAATGTAAGCGAATGGTGGGTTGCATTGTGGGCTTATTATCTGGAGTAAATGCCATAAGAAAATTGCAGAAAATAAAGGCCGGAGGAAGGGAACTTCTATCTATTGCGGATATTACCAATCTCATCGTAAACTTGCCAGACGCAAAGCGGAACCTCTCACACGAACAGTTCAGTGCCGTATATTCCGTATTTCAATCCCTGATGAAATGCCAAACCAAATTGGAATTTGATTTATATGGTTATTATGAACAAGCCACAATAATAATTGGCATTTTCAACCAAATTGCACCATATGAGAAGTATTCCGGTATGGAAAAAACGGAAGCTCTGTTTTTTATGGATGGTATTATGCCCATTCTTGAAGATTTAAAGCCAAAAAGCGAGGCATTGTTAAGTGGTCTAATAGCTAACAACCCAGAATTAAAAAAATTCTTTTCACTTAAAGATCAGGATATTGAGGTATTCTTAACTGGGTTAGTTAATGGTCGCAAAGAAAAAGGAAACGATAAATACATAGACTACATGATTCAAAATTGTCATTACCTAAAAAGAGAACATGCAACTGCGTTTTGCGGTGTGCTTGTAGCAAATGACTTGTATGGAAAAGATACAGCACTGGATCTAATGGATAAGCTTTTTATGAAATGGATCAATTCTGAAACTGTAGAGAGTATTCACGGACCTGTGGAAGGATGGATGTCACATACGATTGCGTTTCTTTGTGGTGTCCTATATCCAAACGAAATAGTTACCAAAGATGAAAGTGACAAGTTATCAGAGTATTACTCGGATTTATGGATGCAGCATTATATAAACTTGCAAAAGCAGGGGCAACATTAAGCGTACCAGAATTCAAAAAACTCCCGGCCCGTTGGGGTCGGGAGTTTTCTTTAGTTCTTGAGTTCCGCGTAGTTCAATATGCCGCGACAGAGGAAGATTGCGAGGAGGGATATGAGGGCGTTGATGCCGGCGAGGGCGAGGAGCCAGACGGGGAGCGCGGCGTTATTTATGCTCAGCATCACGGCGGCGACTATGCCGGGGGCGCAGACGAGTATCTCCACGAGGAAATAGAACACAAAAATCAGCGCCTTCATATTCACCCGTCCGAACACCCGCTCACAGACCAGGTTGCCGGACAGCATCAGATACGCATAGCTGAAGTGCGCAAGGCAGGCCGCGGCGGTCGTGGCGGGGTCGAGCGTCATGATGAACCCCAGCGGCACGAAGGTCAGCACGGCCATCAGCGCAAAGGGGCCCACGCTCTCGCGTATGCACCAGAGCAGCTTTTTGAACGGCGGCTCCGGCACGAGGTAGATGTAGGGCTTGAGCATCTCGCGCGGGAGGCGGCGCATCGAGGAAGAGAACATCTGCAAATACACCGCGAACGCCAGCGCCGGGACTATGCCCTCGCCGCGCATGAAGAAGCCGAAGCCTATCGAGGCTATGACGAAGATGAGGTCCGCGCCGCTGAGGATGAAGGCGCGCGAGCGGCGGTTCTCCACGCGGTGCTTGTACCAGAACACGGACGCGCCCTGGCCTCCGCCGAGGCCCGTGCGGCCCAGCTTGAGCTTCTTCGGCCCCGTCTCGGTGACGCGGCCCTCCTTTGCGGCGGCCTGGGCGTTGAAGGCGGTCTCGGTGGACTGCAGGACGTCCTCGTAATAGTCCTGGTCCGCCCTGGCCATGGCCAAATAGAGCGCGGCGCAGAACACCGCCCAGAGCGCGAGGCCGACGAGCCCGACGAGTTTGCCCTCGATAATGCCCGCGACGGCCCAGCAGAGCCAGCCGGCCACGGGGAAATACATGGCGTAGCTGCTGGTCGCCGCCTCGCAGAGCTTGGTGAGGAAGTCGCCCTCGCCGAGGCAGTTATAGAAGATGTACCCCGCCCAGGCGACGCAGATGACGACGAAGATGAGCCGCGCGACGCGGCGCTTTTTGTCGCTGCCGGAGGTCAGGCAGTAGATGGTCATGGCCGTGAGCTGGCCGGTGAAGAGCACAAGCGAGTAGCCGAGCAGGATGACCACCATGCCGACTATGTTCACGCCGTAGCTGCCGTGCATCCAGCCGTACTGGAACAGGATGAAGACCCCGGTGATTATCGCCGTGCCCAGCTGCTGGAGCATGCCGAAGGACAGCACCCGCAGCGGCCTGAACGGCCCGGCGAAGAGGAAGTTCACGTCCGGCATCTTGAACACGCTCATGCCCGTTGAGAAGCCGGAGTTGACTATCAGGACCAGCATCAGCGCGTAAAAGCCGAGGACGATGGAGAAGAGCTCGCTCATCGGCCTGAAATACTCTCTCTCCGAGGCCCCGGCCTGGCCGCCGACGACGACCAGCACCATGACCGCTATTAGCGCGATGGCGTATATGAGCTTTGCCGGGGAGCGGAAGACGCCCTTTATCTGGTTTTTGAAGCGGGTGAAGAGCAGGTAGGAGAGCGGACTCATTCGCGCTCACCGCCTTCGGTGATCTCAAAGAACAGGTCCTCGAGGCTCTGGCTGGCGGTGTCCTCGGGCGTGTTGCGCTTGGTGGCGGCGAAGCGGCCGTTCATCATGATGTGCGCCACGTCCCAGTAGTCCTCGACGCTCTCTATCATGTGCGTGGAGATGAGCACGGCGCGGCCCTCGGCGCGCAGCTCGCGGAAGAGCATTTTGAGCTCTTTGATGGCGTGCGGGTCGAGGCCGACCAGCGGCTCGTCGAAGATGAGCACGCGCGGGCGGTGCACCAGGGCGCAGCAGATGGAGAGCTTCTGCTGCATGCCCTTGGAGAGCTCGCGGCCCAGCTTTTTGCGCTTGTCGTCGAGCTCCAGGCGCTCGAGCAGGGAGTCGCCGTAGCCGTCGTCCTCCACGCGGTAGGCGCGGCGGATGAATTCGAGGTGCTCCTCCACGGTCAGCAGCTCGTAGACCGCGGGTAGCTCGGGTATGTATCCCAGCTCGCGCTTGGCGGGCAAGGTCTTGTTGGGCTCGCCGCAGATCAGGATTTTGCCGGAAAAGCGCAGCAGGCCCGCGATGCACTTGATTATGGTGGATTTGCCCGCGCCGTTCGGCCCGAGCAGGACTGCCGTCTCCCCCGCGTTCACGGAGAAGCTGATGTCGGAGTTGGCTACGGTCTTGCCGTACTTTTTGGTGACGTTTTCGATGCGCAGCAGCTCATCGGACATAGGTTGGTCCTCCTTAACTGTACTAAGCGGGATTATACACTATGCTTTTCCACAACGCAACATGTTTTGCGTAGGCACGGAAACTTTCGTGTGATATATTCATAGGAAAGGGGTGACGGGTATGACGTTTTTGGAAAAGCTGATAACCCTCCGCGCCGGGCGGAGCTGGTCGCAGGAGCGGCTGGCGGAGGAGCTGGGCGTCACGCGCCAGGCCGTGGGCCGCTGGGAAAAGGGCGCGGGACTGCCGGACGCCGTGAGCCTGACGCGGCTGGCGCTGGTCTTTGACGTGGCGCCCGAGTGGCTTATCGACGAGGCTGCGCCGGACGAGCCGGAGCCGAGGCGGCGCAGGGCGGCAAGGTTCGAGTGGTTCGACTATCTGGCATTCGCCCTCGCACTGCTTATACTGGTGCTGAACTATGCTTTATCGTACAAGATCGCAGAGCACTTTAAGTATTTCGCGTACACTCCTCTGATCGTCTTCTGGCTTGTCGCGCTCAAGCCGCTGGGCTGGCTTGCCGCCGGCTGGGCGGTGTCTGCGCTTGCCATATGCGTGGGGCGGATGCGGTCGCCTGCAGGCTGGGTGCGCCCGCTCTGCGCAGTGCTCGGCGCGCTCCCGCTTCTGGCCTACGTTCTCGCCGCCGCGCTCTCCTTCGGCGGCGTCAGGGCCCTCGAGCTTGTCTTTATCCAGCTGTTTCGGTATCATTACGTCCTCGCCGTCTCCGGCCTCCTGCTCGGCCTCGCCGCGAAGCGGCGGGAAAAATGCTGATTTGAAGTCTACTCTGCCGCGCCGCGGGCCTGAGCCGTACAAATAAAAAACAGCCCCCGGGCCGAGGTCCGGGGGCTGTTTGCGGCTTATTTGTATTTCACTCTCGGGCGGTAGAACTGGAAGATGACGGCGTCGTTTTTCTCCTCGGTCTTCCACTCGCGGGAGGTCCAGGCAACCTTCATGGCGCCCAGGAACTCGCAGAGCTTGACGGTCAGCGGCTTGCGGCCTATCTCGTAGGCGATGAACTGTGGGCGGGTCAGGAAGTTTGTGAAAAGGCGGCTCAAAATGAAGGCCTGCACGCGGTTCGTGGACTTCTTGAGCGATGACATGCGCGTCGAGAGCTGGCCGCGCAGCACCTCCGGGGCGTGGACGCGGAACCAGAACACCATGCGCGGGTCAAAGCTCTCCATGCACCAGTGTCCCTTGTAATTCTTGAGCATGTCGTAGCTCCGGCGGCAGAGCTCGCAGTTGCGGCTGCCGCGCTTGAGCTCCACTATCATGGGACAGCGCCCGTCGATGGCGGCGAGCACCTCGGCAAGCGTCGGGATGCCGTACTCCGTGCCGCACAGGCGGTACTGCCGGAGCTCGGCGAGGGTCTTTTCCTCCGCCTTGCCCTCCACGCCGCAGATGCGCTTGAGGTCGTCGTCATGGAACACCACCAGCTCGTCGTCGAGCGTGAGGTGGACGTCCAGCTCCACGCCGTAGCCTATGCGGGCCGCGGCCTCAAAGGCTGGCAGGGAGTTCTCCGGGATGCTCTTATCTATCTTGTGCAGGCCGCGGTGGGCGTAATTGCGGCCCATGAAGGGTGCGCGCTGCTCCTTGTCCCGTTTCCCGGGAGCGACGAGGAAGGCGCAGGCCCCGGTCAGGGCCAGCGCGCCGCCCGCTGTGTACATCAATGCTTTCAGTGCAGTTTTCATACCAGCACCTCCTGTGTGTCTATTTTACAACGCCCACGGCCCACCGTCAAATAAATGTTGAATTGCCACCCGATATAGTTTACACTTAGGACATAACTCGTAAACCGAATAAGAGATGAGAGAGGGATAGAATGAAGCTCAACTACAAGCGCACGATCTTCGTCGGCTTCGCCTTTTTCCTTATCTGCGCCTTCTGGCAGGCCTACGACACGATAATCCCCAAGATACTGACCGACAAATTCGGCATGTCTCACACGCTCTCGGGTGTCATCATGGCGGCGGACAACGTTCTGGCCCTCTTTCTGCTGCCGCTCTTCGGCACCATCTCGGACAAGTGCAAGAGCCGGCGCGGGCGGCGCACGCCGTTCATAATCTTCGGCACCGTCGCAGCGGCCGTACTCTTCGTCGTCCTCTCCTTTGCGGACGACATGCAGATAAAGTCCCTCGCGCCCGTGGCCATCGACAACCCCACCGCGCAGGAGACGCTCTACGACGCGGACCTCACCGCCGTCACCCCGGACGGCGAGACCTTTGTCGTGCAGGACGAGTTCACGCGCGAGGAGTTCGCGTCCATCACGATGACGGACTCCGAGGGCGGCACGAACCCGGACTACACCAACTACGTCGTCCCCGCCCGTCAGGCCTACGCCGCCCAGGCCACGGCTGAAAACCGGGCGCCTCTCATATTCTTCATCGTCGTACTGCTGCTGGTGCTGCTGAGCATGGCCACCTTCCGAAGTCCCGCCGTGGCCCTGATGCCGGACGTGACGATAAAGCCCCTGCGCAGCAAGGCCAACGCCGTTATCAACCTCATGGGCGCGGCGGGCGGCATAATCGTACTGGTGCTGGGCATGGTCTTCGGCACCGGCAAGGCCGAGAACTCGCTGATGAGCTACACGGCCTTCTTCGCCGTCATCTCCGGCCTGATGCTCGGCTCGCTGCTCATCTTCCTCTGGCGCGTCAAGGAGCCGCAGCTCGTGCAGGAGATGCACGCCGAGAGCGCGCGCTACGGCATAGACACCGAGGAGACGGACGACGCCTCCGGCGACCGGCGGCTCTCGAAGGCTGAGCGCAAATCGCTGCTGCTCATCCTCGCCTCCGTGGTGCTCTGGTTCTTCGGCTACAACGCGGTGACCAGCAAGTACGCGGTGTACGCCTCCAGCGTGCTGAACCTCGACTACAACACGACGCTGACCATCGCCACGGGCGCGGCCATCGTCTCGTACATACCCGTCGGCGCCGTGGCCTCGAAGATAGGCCGCAAAAAGACCATCCTCGCGGGCATCGTCATCCTCGGCGGCGCGTTCCTGTTCGGCTCGTTCATACGCGCGGGCAGCTCGCCGCTGGTGATGAATATCCTCTTCACCCTCGCGGGCGTGGGCTGGGCCACGATAAACGTAAACAGCTATCCCATGGTCGTGGAGCTCTCGCGCGGCGGCGACGTCGGCAAGTACACCGGCTTTTATTACACGGCCAGCATGGCGGCGCAGACGATTACGCCCATATTCTCCGGCTTCCTCATGGACAAGCTGGGGATGACGGTGCTCTTCCCCTACGGCAGCGTGTGCGTGCTGCTGGCGTTTGCGACGATGCTCTTTGTCAGGCACGGCGACAACAGGCCGACGCCCGTCTCGAAGCTCGAGGCGCTCGGCGGCGGCGACGACTGATATTCGGAGGTAAGCAAATGGAAAGATACACAAAGCAGAAGCCCGAGGGCGGCTACACGGCCGAGGTCCTCAGCACCGAGGAGCTGCTCGCGGCGCTGGGCAAGTACGAGGACCTCTATGAGAGCGTGGAGGCCGAGCTGGAGCTGGTTCGGCTGAACCTGGAGGAGCTCTCCAAGGCCGGCAAGGCCCGCAGCGCGACGTACACGATGCTGACCGGCTCGCGCTTCATGCTCGAGGAGATGCAAAAGCGCCTCAACGAGCCCGCCGAGGACATAGCCGGAAGGCTCAACGCCCTCAAGCGCCAGCTCGGGCCAGAGGATGACGGCTTCAGGGATGTGGAATAAGGACAGGGCCCGCCGCTTACTGCGGCGGGCCTTTTTTGCGCGAAAATGTGAATATTTTGAAATTGTCCCACTTTGATGCAGATCGGATACATGCGCCTGTTACCCTGAGCTCAACAAATCAGGGAGGTGTTCCAATGCGAAGGATATGGGTCGTTTTTCTCGCGCTGCTGCTCGCACTCTCCGGCTGCGGCTCGGCTCCGGCCGGGGGCGGGCGGACGCTGCTCCGGCTCGACAGCGGCGGCAGCGCGACGCTCTCCGAGGCGGCGAGGCTCTTCAACGCCTCGAGCGAGGACTACCGCGTCGTCCTTGACGACGGCGAACCCGACATCGTGGCCGACAGGGCCGGTTACGAGAGCTCGGAATTGGTTGACATAATGCCTTATGTGGACTCCGGCATGGGTCGGGAGGACATCCTGCCCTTCCTGCTGGAGGCCCTGGAGGAGGACGGCGCGCTCTACGCCCTGCCCGTGCGCTGGGGCGGCATGAGCTACGGCTGTTCGAGGCAGCTGCTCGGCGATCGGCTGACGCTGACGGAGGCCGAGGCGCTGGCGCTCATGGACGAGCTCGGCGAGGGGACGCTGCTCTTCCCCGGCTGGGTGGACGGCGGCGACATCCCCTGGCAGCTGCAGGGCTATCTGCCGGAGTACGACCGCGAGACGGAGCTGGACGAGTACTATGACCTGCCCTCGCTGCTCCGGCGGGTGAACATCAACAGCGTGGAAAAGCTCGCCGCCATGGTCACGGAGGAGGACGCGCTCTGGGACACGGGCTGCCCCGGCTTCGGGCCCGCGACGGACTGCCTCTCGCTCTCCATCCTCGCCTCCTGCGAGGATGTGGACGGGGCCTGGGAATTCCTCAGCTTTGTCTACGGGCCGGATTCCATATCGGCGATAGAGGTCCCGGACGACTGCTGCCTCCCAGCCGGGGCCGGGCAGCTATACTCGCGGCTGACGGAATTCGAGGGCGTGGACGAGGCGCCGCTGGCCCTTGCGCGGGCCTATGTGGACGGCATGGAGCTCGCCGTCTGAGCGCGTTCAATTGAGCTCGGAGAGGAGCAGGGCCGTGCGCTCGCTTATCAGCGCGGCGGCCTGCTCCGGGCTGCGGGCGCCGCTCAGCAGGGAGGAGCCCTCCTCGCCGACGATGTCCTTCACCGGGTCCGTGATGAACTCCGCGAGGCGCAGCTCTCCCACGAGGGCCGCGAACATGCCGCGCTGGCGCTCAGTAGTGCCGGTCTGCGCCTCGTTTTCCGGCACGGCGCTCTGCTCGAGCTGCTGCTCAAAGAGCGGGCGGTACATGCAGGTCTCGCCGTAGAGGTTCGCCTCCGGCTGCGTGAGCAGGGCCTTCAGGAGCGCCCAGCCGTCGCCGTTTTCCGCTTCTGAGGCGCAGACGCCGAAGCTCAGCCAGGCCTTGGCCAGAGAGCCGCAGCTGCCGTCGGCCGTGGGCATGCCCACCGGCCAGAGCTCGCAGCCCGCCTGGCGCTCCGTCTCCGCTATCGTCCGGGCGCTGTTCAGGTACATGTAGCCGAGCATCTCCCGGTCCTCTCCAAAGGCGGCGGAAGGGGCGAGGTACTCCGTCTCCGCCACGGGCTCCGCGGCGAGCGAGAGCAGCTTTGTCAGCTCCTCCGTGCTCAGCTCGTCCCCGCGCGAGAGCTGGGCCGCGAGCGCTGTGAATACATTGCCCGCAAGCCCGCCGCGGCTGAGAATCTGCCCCGCGGCTATGTGCTGCCCGAGGTCGGCGACGTCCCCGGCGTTCAGTCCGAAGCGCTGCCCGAAGCGGCTCTCCCGACCGAGCAGTGTGGAGACGCCGAAGGCCGCCGGTATGGCGTAGAGCCGCCCGTCCAGCTCATAGGCCGCAGCGGCGACGAGGTCTGAGCGCTCAAACTCCGCGTCGGCGTCGATGAGCTCGTAGATATCGCAGAACCAGCCCGAGCCGGTGACGCTGACCGGGTTCATGCCGCCGAAGGACACCAGCTCCGGCCCCGCCCCGGAGGCAAAGAGCTCCGCGAGCGTGCGCAGCCGCGCCTGGGCGTCCGCCTCCGCGTCGTGCACCGTGTAGGCGTAGAGGCCCGGCTCCGCCGTGTTTATGCGCGCGAGCACCTCGTCGAGCATGCTGTCCGTGGTCGGGTCCAGCGAGTACACCGAGACCTCACGTCTCGGCACTATGTCCCCCGGCTCCGCGGGCTCGAGCAGATAGAGCGCGCCGCCGTTTATGAGCGCGTAGCCCTCGCCCAGCGGCACGAGCGCGGTGAGGTCCGCGAGCGTTATGCCGCACTCGCTCCAGATGGCCACGGGCTCCGGCTCATCCCCGGGAAAGCGCCAGAGGCCCTCGTCGTCCGTGAGCAGGCAGCCCTCGCCGCCGGAGCGATGGACGCTGAAGGCGAGCTGCCGCTCGTCCGAGAGGCCCGCCTCCGTGCAGAGGGCCAGCGTGCGCTCTCCGTCCTCCGCGGCGAGTCCGACGTACACGCCGCCGTCCGTGGCCGCCAGGCCCGTGACCGTGCGCTTGCCGGGGTCGATCTGCGCCGTCTCCGAGCCGTCAGCGCCCAGCACGCGCAAAAGCCCGGCGTTGTAGTCATATATGTAGAACTCGCCGGCGCTGTACTCGAGCTCCACGCAGTTGAGGATGTCTATGTCCGCCGAGGCGTCGGGGGCGGAGCCGTCGCGCGGATTTCGCTCCGCGGCACGCTCCGCAGGCGAAGATACGAAAAAATACGCACCCGGCAAAACGGCGCCCGGCGGTGAATGGCAGACGGGACTGACAAAGTGGCAGACAACAGGAGCTGGCACACCGTTTGTTGGAGCAGTGAAGCGGAAAATAACTGAAAACAACACGATACGATTATGAAAAACGGAAAAATCGGAGTCACCACGGAGAATATCTTCCCCGTGATCAAGAAATTCCTCTATTCGGACCACGAAATCTTCCTGCGCGAGCTGATCTCGAACGCCGTGGATGCGACGCAGAAGCTCAAAACCCTCTCGTCGATGGGCGAAGCAAAGGGCGAGCTGGGCGACCTCGCGATCCGCGTCGCGGCGGACAAGGAGCGGAAGACGCTGACCGTGACGGACCGCGGCGTGGGCATGACGGCCGAGGAGGTGGACCGCTACATCAACCAGATCGCCTTCTCGGGCGCCGAG
>ENA-OPCE01000511-OPCE01000511.1-human-gut-metagenome-genome-assembly--contig:-NODE-511-length-32608-cov-15.400178_pt1 | contig 32608 bp, 30 predicted proteins | sample MGYA00241247_ERZ501474 | MGnify/ENA primary metagenome ERZ501474 (study PRJEB25962, sample SAMEA2042572) | human gut metagenome | biome: human gut; feature: human-associated habitat; material: faeces... | reverse complement strand
TTCCAACTCCTCCGCGAGCGTTATATATCATTCAACCCCTTTTTCGAGGCAAAAAACCGCCCGAAAAGACTCGAATATACAAACTTGTTCAAAAATGTTTTGGTATATTTTTGTACCACTGTTCGAATGCCGCGTGCATCCGCTGTAAAAGAATCAATTTGAACATTTATGCTGCCGCAAATAAAAACGGTTTATCTTTCTGTATCTTTATGGTATAATGTTGCTGTTACTAAGGAATAGCGGTCAATATGCTGAAGTGTATTCGGCCGCATTCGAAATTGGAGGAAAAATTTGAATCTGTTTCTCAGCAAAATTCTCGCAGGATTCGTGATCGGTGCGGGAGCAATCATTCCCGGACTCAGCGGCGGAATTCTTGCCGTTTCGATGGGGTTGTATCAGCCGACGATTGAAGCAATCACCGGTTTTTTCAAAGCACCGAAAAAGAATTTTAATTTTCTGCTTCCGCTCGGCATCGGCGGCGTTATCGGTTTTGTGGTTTTCATGTTTTTGATCGACAGTCTGTTTGCAAAATATCAGACAGAAGTCGTCTGCCTTTTTATGGGGCTTGTAATCGGCAGTATCCCCTCTTTTCTGAAAGAAGCAAACGGTGACGAACCGTTTAAAAAAACTAATTGGCTCTATATTATCCTTGGCTTTGCGTTTGCAATAACACTTGTTTTGCTTGGATTTTTTACGGGCGAATCCGGTACCGGAGCAGTCGCGGCAAGCCGTGAACTTACTCCCCTGCTTGCTGCGCTTTGCGGCGGGATAATCATGATCGGCACCGTCCTTCCCGGCGTGAGCACATCATTCATTCTTATAAACATGAACGTTTATAAGAGTTTCATGGAAGTATTCACCAAGTTTCTCAGCAATCCCGGGCAGAATATCGTCCTCGGCCTATCCTCTATTGCCGGAATTCTTGTTGTTGCGATTCCGATGCTGCTGATTGTTCGGAAGGTGCTTAATCGTTTCCATCGTCAATCCTTCTATACACTGTTCGGCATACTGCTCGCAACAATTGTCGGTTGTGTGATACAGGAAGTTATGCGCAACCAAGCCGGCATCGGTTTCCTGAGGATTGTGGTTCTTGTTGTTCTTTTTGCCGGCGGTGTTGCAGCATCCTATGCTATGGACAGTGCAACGAAAAAACTCGAACTGAACGAGGAAACTGCCGAAAGATCGACTGCGGCTGAGTGAGTTTTTGCACTGTCCGCTCAGTACTCTGTATTTAAGTTTTGAGGTTCGAAAACAGACTTTACGTTTTCGAACCTCTTTTTATGTGTAAATTAACAAAACGCCGGTAAAACACATCAATGCATCCTGCCGGCGTTAATCGTACACATATTGTCGACCGATACCGGCGGATACGTTTTCCTCCGCTGTCGGTTTTTGCTTTACGGATTATTCATTCGTTCAGCTTTTCCACTGATTAATACATTCCTGCGCCGCCCATGGGAGGTTCGGGTGCTTCGGGCTTGGGAATATCGCAAACGATGCTTTCAGTGGTCAGAACCATTGCCGCAACGGAAGCAGCATTCTGGAGTGCGCTCCTTGTGACCTTGGTGGGATCGATAATGCCCTTTTCAACCATCATGCCGTATTCATTTTTCGCTGCATCGTAGCCATAGCCGAGCTTGCCTGCACTGCGGACGTTTGCAACGATAACGCTGCCTTCAAGGCCCGCATTTGCACTGATCTGGCGGATGGGCTCTTCAAGAGCGCGGACGATAATTGCAACGCCGGTGCGGAAATCGCCTTCGTTTTTTGCCTCAAGCGCCTTAACCCTGTCGATAACGCTGAGAAGCGCAATGCCGCCGCCGGGCACGATGCCCTCTTCAACCGCAGCGCGGGTTGCGTTAAGAGCGTCCTCTATGCGCATTTTAATCTCCTTCATTTCGGGTTCGGTTGCAGCACCGACGGAAATGACGGCAACGCCGCCTGCAAGCTTTGCAAGGCGTTCCTGGAGTTTTTCTTTATCGTATTCGGAAGTGGTTTCCGCAATCTGAGCACGAATCTGCTTTACGCGTGCAGCAATAGCTTCCTGATTGCCTGCACCCTCGACAATGGTGGTGTTCTCTTTGTCGACACGAACCTGGCGTGCCCTGCCGAGCTGGTTAAGCGTGGTTTCTTTAAGATCCATTCCGAGTTCTTCGGAAATAACCTCACCGCCGGTAAGGGTTGCGATATCCTTGAGCATTTCCTTGCGCCTGTCACCGAAGCCGGGGGCTTTTACCGCAACGCAGGTGAAGATGCCGCGAAGTTTGTTCACAACGAGAGTTGCAAGCGCATCTCCCTCAACATCTTCCGCAATGATGAGCAGCTTTTTGCCCTGCTGTGCGATAGGTTCGAGAACGGGCAGAATCTCCTGGATGTTGCTGATTTTTTTCTCGGTAATCAGAATATAGGGGTCATCAAGAACAGCTTCCATCTTGTCGGAATCGGTTACCATGTATGCAGAAGCATAGCCTCTGTCAAACTGCATACCCTCAACAACGTTGAGTTCGGTTTTCATTGTTTTGCCTTCTTCGATGGTGATAACGCCGTCGTTGCCGACTTTTTCCATTGCATCGGAAATAAGTGCGCCGACCCTTTCGTCGGAAGCGGAGATTGAGGCAACCTGTGCGATCTCCTGTTTGCCGGAAACGGGTTTGCTGATTTCCTTAAGGCCTGCAACAGCTTCTTCAACTGCTGCTTCAATGCCCTTGCGGAGAACCATGGGATTTGCGCCTGCCGCAACGTTCTTCATGCCCTCGCGAACGATCGCCTGAGCAAGAATTGTTGCTGTTGTTGTGCCGTCGCCTGCAACGTCATTTGTTTTTGCAGCCACTTCGCGAACGAGCTGTGCACCCATGTTTTCGAACGGGTCTTCAAGCTCGATCTCTTTCGCAATGGTAACACCGTCATTTGTGATAAGCGGTGCGCCGTATTTCTTTTCAAGAACAACATTGCAGCCCTTGGGTCCGAGAGTGATTTTAACCGTATTTGCAAGAGTGTCAAGGCCCGCTTCAAGAGCGCGGCGTGCATCCTCTCCGTGTTTTATCTGTTTTGCCATAAAAAATACTTCCTTTCAGTAAAATTTTAAAAGTTGCTGCGACCACTGAGCAGACAGAAACGGGTGCATCCCGAATCAAATTATGCTCAGCGTCTTGTCGTGTTACTCAACAACGGCAAGAATATCGCTCTGGCGAACAATGATGTATTCTTCGCCGTCAAGCTTGACTTCATTGCCCGCATACTTTGAATAGATAACTTTGTCGCCGACGTTTACGGACATCGTGACGTCCTTGCCGTCAACAACACCGCCGGGGCCGACTGCGATAACTTCCGCCATCTGGGGCTTTTCTTTTGCGTTTCCGGTAAGGATGAGCCCGCTCTTGGTGGTTTCTTCAACTTCGCAGCTCTTGATAACAACTCTGTCGAATAAAGGTCTGATTTTCATAACAATACCTCCTGTATGTGGATAACACTTCAGTTATGCTGATGCACCCGTATGTGTGAAACTAATTGTGCAAAAGCACTGCCCTGCCTCCGTTCCGATGCAGAAACCGTGCAGCAGTACGAAGTTTGATGCATACTTGATGCAATGCAATAACATTGTGTTGAAATCGAATTCAATGTCGGATGAGAATCACAGTCTGCCGTAAGGAAGCGCGGCACCCGGGATATTCCCCGAAGCTCAGGCTTTGCCTATGCCGCAGGATTGCTCACGCATTAAACCGATCGGTGTACATAATCATTATTACCGATAATTGGTATTATATTCAACTGCTCCGCATTGTCAAGCCCGGTCACGGGGTTGACGCAATATATAATCATTATCCGGGCATTTAGTGTTGCATTTTTTGAAAAATGGGAATATAATGACAGCATGTTGCCGGGCATCCGTTCCGATCAGCCGCATCGTTGTTTAAAATCAACATTGCAGGCGGCACGTCGGATCATGCGGCGGATACCCGTAAACAGAGTACCATCAGATGAAGGAGGTTAAAGCATGAACAGGATTATCTCAGGAATCAACGGCTTCGGTGTATACCCGTTTTCCGTTTGTGCAGTCGGCCGCCTTCGGTGCCTCAATTCCTGACTTTTGCCGCAAGAGCAAATAACAGGGATTTGATGTTATCAGCCTTATCCGAGCCGCAAGCACGATTGCGGCTCGTTTTTTTGCCGCAATTGCTGCAAGTCAACGCTTTTTCGAAACTTGAAAACAGAAAAGAGCATTCGAACACACGCTTGCGCGTCGGCAGATACGGTTTTTGCCCATAGACCTTATCATTGCAATTCATATATTTAAGCGCAGCAGTTCACTTCGGCGAACAGCCCAAAGCCGATTTCCGTTACTCGGCCTTGTTTAATAAACGCAGGCTCGCACGCTCTTTTCAAAACCGAAATCTGCTTCAAAGCCGCTTTTCCGAAAAGGCATACCTTTAACCTTTTCCGGAACATGCTTTCGGGGCGTTTCAAATTCATAAACGTTTACTTCGGTATGCACCGCAGTTCCGCTTTCTGCTCCGTGCGGAATTCATGTGTGCCGAACGAAAAAGCTCTTCACCCGCTGCGGCATCACAAGGCGCACATCCGAACCGGAACAGCGGCTGCATGTTTTCGATTCAACCGACAGTTTTGGAGGAACTATGGACAAAAAGACTAAGAAACAAAAAGAAAAGATCAAGCACCGCGCAATCAATTGGAAGCTTGTTTCGGAATTCTGCCGCGGCACGGCGGGGCATTTCATTCTCGGAACGCTCGGCATAGTTTTTGCGGCTCTGTCCGCATACTGCATACCGCTCATAACAAGCTTTACCATCGACTATGTTCTCATCGGCTATGCCGAAGAAGGGTACAGCGGCGGCATTGCGGTTGCCCCTTGGATCGAACGCCTTATAGATTCAATCGGCGGAATCCCTTTTCTTGAACAGCATCTCTATATCATGGGCATTGCTTTGATAGCTGCAACAGGCGTGAACGCACTTTCTGTTTATATTCGCAGAAGTCAGATTGCCTACGGCGCGGAAACAATGTCCTACAACATGCGCAACAGGCTCTATTCGCACCTCGCGAACGTGCCTTACGACTATTACAAGCATATTTCAAGCGGCGATATCATTCAGCGCTGCACATCGGATGTTGACACCATCCGCAGGTTTGTTACAAATCAGCTGCTTGAAATCATTCGCACAATCGTCATGATCGTTGCCGCTGCAATAATCATGTTCACGCTCAATCCGAAGCTTGCAGCTTTTTCTGTAATGATAATGCCATTCCTTGCTGTTGCATCGTTCGTGTATTTCAAGTTTGTTAAGGATCAGTTCACTCTTTCGGACGAGGCCGAAGGCAAGCTTTCTGCCGTTATTCAAGAGAATGTTTCCGGAATGCGTGTTGTGCGTGCATTCGGGCAGCAGCGCAGCGAATTTGAAAACTTCACGGAGAAGAACGCTGATTTTCGCAAAAAGAACGATAAGCTTCTTATGATGCTTGCCTACTACTGGGGCTGCACTGACGGCTTTGGCTATCTGCAAATCGGCATCAGTCTTGTTGCAGGCATCATTTTAGCTCTCCGTAAAGAAATTTCGGTTGGCGAAATGCTTGTTTTCTCAAGCTACACATCAATGCTTGTCTGGCCCGTTCGTCAGCTTGGGCGAACCCTTGCCGACCTTGGCAAGGCAAGCGTCTCTCTCGGCAGAATCGACGAGATTCTTGAAGTCCCCACCGAAAAGGAACCCGGGAAAGCATTGACTCCGGAAATTCACGGCGACATTGAGTTCCGCCATGTTGATTTCGGCTACGAGGACGGACAGGAAGTCCTTAAGGACATCACCTTCACTGCAAAGCGCGGCGAAACCGTTGCTATTCTCGGCTCCACCGGTTCCGGCAAATCCAGCCTTGTGCAGCTGCTGCAAAGGCTGTACACATGCCGCAGCGGTGAAATTCTTATCGACGGCGTGAATATCAACGACATAGAGCGGCATCATCTGCGCCGCAATATCGGCATCGTTTTACAGGAACCCTTCCTTTACTCCAGAACGATCATGGAAAACGTTCGCATTGTCAACCCCGACGCGGCCGATGAAGAGGTGTTTGACGCCACCCGCGTTGCATCGGTGCATGACGTTATTCAGAGTTTCGAAAACGGTTACGACACTGTCGTCGGCGAAAAGGGCGTTACATTGTCCGGAGGACAAAAGCAGCGCGTTGCAATTGCAAGAATGCTGATGCAGAAAGCCCCAATCATCGTGCTTGACGACTCGATGAGCGCGGTTGATACCGAAACCGATGCGGCAATCCGCGATGCACTGCATTCGCGCCGCAGCAGCTGCACGACATTCATCATTTCGCACCGTATCACAACGCTCTGCCGCGCAGACAAGATTCTTGTGCTTGAAGGCGGCAGGCTTGTGCAGATGGGAACACACGAGGAGCTGCTTAAGCAGGACGGACTGTATAAACGCATTGCGGATATTCAGAATCTGCTTGAAGATGAGCTCCGATCCGAACAGGAGGAAAACTAATGTCAGAAGAACTTACCACCACTGCTCTTAAAGAAGAGGAGTTTAATAAAAAAGTTGACATGAAGGTCTGGAAGCGGCTGCTTGCTTACGGACTGCGTCAAAAAAAACTGCTGATTCCGCTGATCGTGTTCATGTTCATAGTTGCGGCTATCGACCTTGTTTACCCGCAGCTGAGCAGATACGCAATCGACAGCATAATCATGCAGGGTGATATTAAGCGGCTCATTCCGTTCGCCGCAGTGTATTTTATTGTCATTGCGCTTCAATCCTTCGGGACTGTGATGTTTATCTCACGCGCCGGAAAGCTTGAAATGGCGATCGCTTATGATATTCGTCAGGACGCATTCAAGAAGCTTCAGGAGTTGTCATTCTCATACTATGATAAGACCGCAGTCGGCTACATCATGGCACGAATGATCGGCGATATTCCCCGCCTCAGCGACATGATCGCATGGAGTCTTACGGATATTCTCTGGTCCGGCGGCTTTGTTATCGGCTGCACCGTCATGATGCTTTCAATGAATTGGAAGCTCGCCCTTCTCGTGCTCATTGTTGTTCCGCCGATTGCGATTCTGTGCGCATGGTTTCAAAAAAGAATTCTTCAGCAGCACCGAATCGTACGCAAACAGAATTCCCGCATTACAGGTGCATTCAATGAGGGCATCATGGGTGCGGTCACGACGAAAACGCTCGTTCGTGAAGAACGTAATTTTGAAGAGTTTAAAGCAGAATCCGGCAAAATGCGGAAAGCCTCGATCCGGGCTGCCGTGCTTTCGGCAATGTTTACCCCCATCGTTATGACTTTGGGTTCGGTAGGAACCGCTCTTGCGCTTTACGCCGGCGGGCGCACCGTTATCGCACCCACTGTATTCGGTGCGGCAATGACCATCGGTGTGCTTTCAACCTTCATTTCGTACACCACCAACCTGTTTGACCCGATTCAGCAGCTTGCAGGTATATTCGCGGAAATGCAAAGTGCGCAGGCGAGTGCCGAACGCGTTGTTTCGCTGCTTGACACCGAAAGCGATATTACGGACACTCCCGAAGTTATTGCAAAATACGGTGACTGCATGAACCCCAAACGCGAAAACTGGGAGGACATCCGCGGCGATATTGAATTTCGCAATGTGAGTTTTGCATACAACGGCGGCGAAAAAGTGCTGAAAGATTTCAGTCTTGTGGTTAAACAGGGCGAAACCATCGCACTCGTCGGTGAAACAGGTGCCGGCAAGAGCACAATTGTGAACCTTGTTTGCAGGTTCTATGAACCGACCGAAGGGAGCATTCTTATTGACGGTACGGATTACCGCGAGCGCAGTCAGCTCTGGCTTCAGGACAGGCTCGGCTATGTGCTGCAAACTCCGCACCTGTTCTCCGGAAGCATACGGGACAATATCCGTTACGGCAAAAAGGATGCAAGCGATGAAGAAGTTCGTGCTGCCGCAAAAACGGTTCATGCCGATGAATTCATTGAACAGCTCGAAAACGGCTATGATACCGAAGTCGGCGAAGGCGGCGCAAGGCTTTCGACAGGTCAGAAGCAGCTGATTTCATTCGCAAGGGTTATCCTCGCCGACCCGCGTATTTTCGTTCTTGATGAAGCAACGAGCTCCATCGATACCGAAACCGAAGTGCTTATACAGAGTGCGATCCGGACCGTTCTGAAAAACAGAACAAGCTTCATTGTTGCTCACAGGCTTTCCACAATCCGATCAGCGGACAGAATTCTTGTTATCCGCAACGGAAGAATCACCGAATCCGGCACGCATCGCGAACTGTTGAAACTCAAAGGTTATTACTATGATCTTTATACCACTCAGTTCACGGAAACAAGCACGGCGAGCCTGCTTAAATAAAACACACGGCATTGCAGAACGGCTGCACTGCATGATATAATGGCTGCGGCGTAATCGCCGCACTGCATTTTCTCTTTGAGAAATCAAACCCTGCGGCGGTTTTGCGCACGGCATAGGATAAGCCCTGATTCAGGGGATTCCCAAGCCGTGCCTGACCGCCGCTTTTTGACTGCTCGGCAGCGAAAGCGCACCGGTTGATCTTTGCGAACAGATTTTTAATTTCAGATTCAGATATTGAAAGGAATGCGAATTTTGGATTCAAACAATGCATTTTCGAGCGAGACTTTCTCCGATTTGTCCCATGACGCACAATGTCCGCACAAGATTTGCAGCGGCAGCGGCATCGAAAGCAAACTCCCTCACGCATTCATCAAAAGAATGCGCACCGATTTCGAAACCACGGCTGAGTATGAGCGTTTTATTGCCTGTTATTCGGATGCACCCGTCCGCGCAATGCGTATAAACACACTTAAAATCTCAAAGGAACGCTTTCTTGACCTTTGTCCGTGGCGAACCAAGCAATCGGAGCTGCTTAACGAAGGGTTGATACTTACCGAAAACCCGGAGCATATCGGAACGCATCCTTATCATATTGCCGGGCTCTTTTATATGCAGGAGCCCTCCGCCATGAGCGTTGTCGAAGCTGCCGAAATAGCTCCCGGAATGCGCGTGCTCGACCTTTGTGCCGCGCCCGGAGGCAAAAGCGGAGGAATCGCCGCAAGGCTTTGCGGCCGCGGAATTCTTGTTTCAAACGAAATTATCCCGAATCGCGCAAAACTGCTTGCCCGCAACCTTGAGCGGCTCGGCATCGTGAATGCCGTTGTAACATCCGCTCACCCGGATGCCGTTGCGGAAGCCCTGCCGCAGTATTTCGATCGTGTTGTTGTTGACGCCCCCTGCTCCGGCGAAGGCATGTTCCGAAAGGATCCGACCGCAATTGCCGAATGGTCACCGGAACATGTTTCGGCATGTGCCAAGCGTCAGCAGCAAATTCTTGAAAGTGCATGCCGCTGCGTTGCGCCCGGCGGAAAGCTTATCTACTCCACATGTACATTCTCACGCGAGGAAAACGAAGATGTAATTGAGGAGTTTTGCCGTATGCATCCGGAATTCACTGTTGAGATGCAGCACAGGCTTTATCCGCATACATGCTGCGGAGAAGGGCATTTTGCTGCAAGACTGCAAAGGAACCGCAGCAGCTTTCCCGCCACCTCCGCATTCACGGCTTCCGCGGAATCTGCCTGCACCGCACAAAAAAAAGTAGGGACACGCAGCGGACGTGCAAAACGTTCCGACTGCATACCGGATGCTGTTGCCGTGCCGCGGATTAAGGATAAAGCCGAAATTGCGGCGCTTACAGAGTTCCTCAGGGATTCCTTTCTTGATTTCAGTGATGAATCAAGGTTAAATGAATTTCTTCATGAAATTCGCCGTATGTCTGACGGCAGAATTGTTTATGCACCGTTCACCTTTCATGAAAACCTGCTCAGGCTGCGCATACTGTCCCTCGGGGTTGAAGTCGGTGAATTGCTTAAAGGCAGGTTCAAACCCTGCCACTCGTTTTTTGTTGCGTGCCACGGACTGCATTTTCGCAATGAAATCAGTTTATCATATGATTCGGATGAACTTCGCCGATATCTTTCCGGAAATACTTTACCCGTTCCGGTCGATATGCGCGGTTTTGCGGCGGTTTCCGTTGACGGCTGTACACTCGGTTTCGGCAAGGCTGTTGACGGCGTGCTTAAGAATCATTTTCCCAAAGGACTTGCGGTTGCCGCATTTCGTTGATGCAGCCGACGGAGCTTTTGGCAACCGGTTGTTTTCTGTGCGGATTTTTGTGCCGTGCGACTATGTATTGACAACAAATTGATCGGATTATGTCCTTTTTTGTGTTGCATTCCGCGCCATGTTGTTATATAATTATTGGGTTGGGATATACCGGTTCGCAATACTGTTCAACTTATACGGAGGTAAAAATATGAGAAACGGAAATTCATCACTTATTCCTTCAATGAAGGCAAACACGCTTGCCTCGTTGGTTTATCTTTTCACTGCCGTGTTCGGCATTCTGAACGGCTTCTGGGGCTTTCTTGCCCTCGTAACGTTTGTCTGCGCTGTTGTGCTGATTTTCATTGAAAAGAACTCATTCGTGCGCAGAGCGTGTGTTCAGGTTATTTTTCTTCATATTGTCACATTTGTATCCTCGTTGATATTCGGAATTCTTCTCGGGAAGCTCGGATTCTTCAGAACCGTGCATTGGATCGTCTGCACAATTGTTGCATTGTTTACGCTGTACTGCTCCTACCGCGCTGCAATGGGCAACAGATCGGATATTCCGTTTATCGGAAACATTGTTGATTCTGTTTGTTCATCCTTGGGCATATGATTTGCCAAGGGCATTGTTCACGGGGCGCCGACGGTCTCCACGGCGTAATGTTTTTGTTCGGCAACCCTGCGAAACAATGTGTTTCCCGCATAAACGTATATAAATGATTTAATCGGCGCATTACTATGCAGGCACCGATTAAGAGTTCGGTTAACACGCGCACAGTATAAATAAGGAGGTTTCAAATGGCTTTTTTTGATAAAATCGGCGACAAGGCGAAGGGTCTTGTTGATTCCGCAAAAATAACATACAAGGTTTCTGAAGAAAAGAGCAAGCTTTCAGAGCTTTATGAGCATCTTGGGCTTTTGGTTTGGGAAGCACACCAAAACGATGCCGAACCGCCGGCAGAACTTGTTCCCGTATTTGACAGGATACGCGAGATTCATGCTTCCATCGAAAAGCTTACGGCAGAGCTTTCGAGCGTTAAGTCCAAAATCAACACTAACACTAACGGCAGCAGCGACAGCAACGGAGAATGCTGCTGCGGCTCGGATGATTCCTCCACCGAGTTCGCCGAGGATTCGTTCGACAATCGAAGCGGTGATGCCGCAAATGAGTATGAATGCAGCCGCGAAGATTTTCATGCCGTTGACGGCACAATTAAGTGCCCGAGCTGCGGCCGGCAGATTGACAAGCTTTCCGCTTTCTGCCCGTGCTGCGGAAACAGGCTTCCCGCCGATGACTCCGCAAAACCCGATTGTTCGGCAAAGCGTTATTGCGCTGCATGCGGTTCCGAGTTGAATTCCGCTGCTGCATTTTGCCCGCACTGCGGAGCAAAAAATTGACGATTTTGATATATTACCGCATTGCTGTTGACACGGCTTTATGCATCGGTTATAATTAAGTTTGTTTAATATTGCGTTGACGAAGAGGAGTAGCATTCTGTCGGCAAAAGAGATTTTTCCCCTCGGCTGAAAGGGAAAATTGCAGGGACAGTGTGTGAAGGTCGCTTCTGAGCATTCGGGGGTAGCAACCCGAACGGCACGCCCCGTTACGGCGATTCAAGTGGAACGCATTCGTTCGGCATTCTGCGCTGCGATTTTCTGTTTTTGATGATTGCCCGCACCGACCGGCCGCTGTGTTCAACAAAGGTGGTACCGCGAGCGCACCTCTCGTCCTTTGAAGATGAGAGGTGCGATTTTATTTTTCGGAGGTACTTAAAATGTGCGATCATTGCAGCAATCAGGGCATTGAAAACGCAGCCGGAATTGCAGACACCGCAGCTGCACCCGACGAAATGCCCAAAACCTACGACCCTTCTTCGGTTGAAGAAAGGCTGTACAAAAAATGGGAAGAGCGCGGATATTTTCATTCCGAGCCGAATCCCGATAAACCACCTTACACCATTGTGATTCCCCCGCCCAACATCACGGGTCAGCTCCACATGGGACATGCACTTGATGAAACCATGCAGGACATACTGATTCGATACAAGCGTATGAGCGGTTTTGAAACACTCTGGCTGCCCGGCACGGATCATGCATCCATTGCAACCGAAGTTAAGGTTGTTAACAAGCTTGCGGCCGAAGGCATTTCAAAAACGGATATCGGCAGAGAGGGTTTTCTTAAACATGCTTGGGCATGGAAAAAAGAATACGGCGGACGCATAGTTACTCAGCTTCGCAAGCTCGGTTCTTCCTGCGATTGGGAGCGCGAACGTTTCACAATGGATGACGGATGCAGCAGAGCAGTCACGAAAGTTTTTGTTGATTTATATAAAAAAGGTCTGATTTACCGCGGCGATCGCATCGTCAACTGGTGTCCGCACTGCAAAACGGCGATTTCCAATGCGGAGGTTGATTTTGTTGAACAGCCCAGCAATCTTTGGCATGTTCGCTATGATGCACCGGACGGCAGCTATTCCATCATCTGCGCAACGACCCGCCCGGAAACCATCCTCGGCGACACAGGCATAGCCGTTAACCCCAATGACCCGCGCTATACGGAAATTGTCGGCAGAACCGTTGTTGTGCCCATCATCGGCAGGGAAATTCCCATAGTTGCGGATGAATATGTTGAAATGGACTTCGGCACCGGTGCTGTTAAAATCACTCCGAGTCATGATCCGAACGATTTTGAAGTCGGTCAGCGCACGGGGCTCCCCCGCATGTGTGTGTTCACGGAGGACGGGCATATCAACGAACTCGGCGGGAAATACGCCGGACTTACAACCAAAGAATGCCGCAAAATATTTGTTGAAGATCTCAGGCAATGCGGCGCACTGGTTAAAATCGAGCCCTACAGCCACAACGTCGGCACATGCTACCGCTGCGGCACAACTATCGAACCCATGGTCTCCAAGCAATGGTTCGTTGCCGTAAAGGATCTTGCGGAGCCCGCCATTAAGGCGGTTGAAAGCGGACGAATTCGCTTTGTTCCCGAAAGATATGCTCAAACGTACTATAATTGGATGTACAACATCCGTGACTGGTGCATTTCCCGCCAGCTCTGGTGGGGACATCGCATTCCCGCATATTATTGCGACTGCTGCGGAGAAACCATTGTTGAAGAAAACGCGCCCGAACGCTGCCCGAAATGCGGCAGTACAAACCTGCATCAGGATGTCGACGTTCTTGACACATGGTTCTCCTCGGGCATGTGGCCGTTCTCCACTCTCGGCTGGCCGGATAAAACCCCCGAGTTGAAGTATTATTACCCAACATCCACCCTTGCCACCGGCTATGACCTTATCTTCTTCTGGATTGCAAGAATGATAATGTTCGGATTGTACGTTATGGGCGATGTTCCGTTCGACACTGTCTATATCCACGGCATGGTTCGCGACGAGCAGGGACGAAAAATGAGCAAGTCCCTCGGCAACGGAATCGACCCGTTGGAGATAATCAAAGAGTACGGTGCCGATTCCCTGCGCTTCAGTCTGACTTCCGGCACTGCCGCGGGCACCGATATGCGCTATCAGCCCAAAAAGGTTGAGGCTGCACGCAATTTCTGCAACAAGGTTTATAACGCTTCCCGCTTCGTGATGATGAACCTCGGCGACGGTGAGCTGCAGCCCGTTGACATGAGCATAACCGACATTGCGGATAAATGGATCCTGCATCGTCTGAACGAAGTTGCCGAAGCCGTGACTGCAAATCTCGACTCGTTTGATCTGAATCTTGCCGTTGACAAGATTTACAGCTTCATTTGGACGGAGTTCTGCGATTGGTACATCGAAATGGCGAAACCGCGCCTTTACGGCGAGGATGAAGCGCAAAAAGCAAATGTTCGCGCCATCCTTGTTCATGTACTCAAAAACAGCATGAAGCTGCTGCATCCGTTCATGCCTTTCATCACCGAGGATATTTACACCCGTCTGCCCGGCAGTGAGGAAACCATTATGCTCTCCGCATGGCCGAAGGCTGATGCTGCATTCAGCTTCCCCGCCGAAGCCGCCGCTGCCGACGGACTTATGGATATGGTTCGCGCAATCCGCAACGTTCGCGCAGAGATGAATGTTCCCCCTGCAAAACGGGCGCATGTAACGATCGTTACAAATGCAGCAAACGAGGCGGCATGCCGCGCAGCAGCACCGTATCTGAATAAGCTTGCCGGTGCAAGCACGGTTTCCGTACAGCTCGACAAGTCCGGCATTGACAGGAATGCAGTTTCGGTTGTTTCAACGCTCGGTGAGGCATTTATGCCGATGAATGAGCTTATTGATATTGCAAAGGAACTCGACCGCCTTGCAAAGGACAGGAAGCATTGGCAGAGCGAAGTTTCCCGCGCCGAAGGCAAGCTGAATAACCAAGGCTTCCTTGCCAAAGCGCCCGAAAAGGTTGTTGAGGAAGAACGTTCAAAGCTTGAAAAGGCAAAGGAAATGCTTGCAAAACTTGAAGCACGCATTGCCGAAATGCAGAGCATGTAATCTTGCCCTAAGCATTAAGCTTTAAACAGGCCATGACCGGGCATGATATCCCGTCAAACAGCATTCGCTTAACAACGCCGAAGGATTCCCGCACGGGGATCCTTCGGTACGCATAATCCGCAAATATATTGCAAAACACGCAAATGCTGAAAACCAATGTGTTTACAACGCTGATTTTTTATGCTATAATTAGGAATAGTGTGTACGCTTGTGCGCGTTTCGCTTCCGATTCCGTGCACAGCGCAGCCAGGATTGATAAACAAATGTTTAATTATTAATTACCACGAGAGGGGAAATAAACAACGATATGAAAAACTATCAAGCTGACAGCATCCGCAATATTGCCGTCCTCGGCCACGGCGGAGAAGGCAAAACCACTTTGACTGAAGCAATGCTTTTCAATGCAGGGCTTCTCGACCGCATGGGCAAGGTTGACGACGGCACGACCGTTTCCGACTATGATCCCGAAGAAACCAAAAGACACATTTCCATCAGCGCAGCTGTTGCTCCCTTTGAGTGGAACGGAACCAAAGTAAACCTTATTGACGCTCCCGGTTTCTTTGATTTCTATGGCGAAGTATACGAAGCAATGGCTCTTGCCGATTCCGCAATTATCGTTTGCAGCGCAGTTTCCGGTCCCGTTGTCGGCACCGAAAAAGCAATGAGCATGTGCAAAAAGGCAAATATGCCCCGCATGATCGTCATCAACCAGATGGATCGCGAAAACGCAAACTTTGACAAGGCAATCGAAGGCCTGCACGACAAGTTCGGCGTTACCTGCGTTCCCATTCAGCTCCCCATTATCGAAAAAGGCGCATATGTCGGTTACGTTGACCTGACCACCATGACCGCAAAGAGATTCGACGGCAAGGGCGAAAAGGAAATCGACATTCCCGCTTCTCTCGCAGGCCGTGCCGAAGAATTGCGCGAAGCTCTTATGGAAGCAGCCGCAGAAGGCGATGAAGAGCTCATGATGACCTATCTTGACACAATGGAACTCAGCCAGGAAGAGATCATTCGCGGTCTCAACCTCGGTATTGCAGAAGGTGCCGTAACTCCCGTTTGCTGCGTTTCCGCACTGCTCAACACCGGTGTTCACACCCTCATGAACAACCTTGTTCACTATATGCCCACAGCTGACAAGGCACCCATCCGCCCCGCTGTCAACGCCCGCACAGGCGAAGCCGTTGAAATCAAGCGCGACGGCAAGTTTGCCGCTCAGATCATGAAGACCGTTGCTGACCCCTTTGTCGGCAAGATCTCCATCATGAAGGTTTATGCAGGCTCCATTGACGCAACCTTTGCAGCATACAACCCCAACGCCGAAAAGAGTGAAAAATCCGGCGCAGTTTACATGATGCGCGGCAAGAACCTCATCAACGTTGACAAGCTCTGCGCAGGCGACATCGGCGCAATGGCAAAGCTTCAGTTCACAAACACCGGCGATACTCTGACCGACCCCGCAGAACCTGTCAAGTTCGCACCCATCGAGTTCCCCGCTCCCTGCATTTCTCTTGCAGTTTCCGCAAAGAAACAGGGCGAAGAAGATAAAGTCTTTGCAGGCATCAACCGCCTCACCGAAGAAGATCCCACTATGGAGATCGAGAAGAATGCAGAAACCGGCGATGTTCTTATCAAAGGTCTCGGCGAAATGCATATTGACGTTATCTGCGCAAAGCTCAAAAACAAATTCAAGGTTGAAGCAAGTCTTGCAGATCCCCGCATCCCCTACCGTGAGACTATCCGTACCATGGCAGAGGCTGAAGGTAAGCATAAAAAGCAGACCGGCGGTGCAGGTCAGTTCGGCGTTGTTCAGATGCGCTTCGAACCCTCCCCCACGGGTGAATTTGAATTTGTTAACGCAATCGTCGGCGGCGTAGTTCCCAAGGAATTCATCCCCGCAGTTGAAAAGGGTCTCCGTGAAGCAATGGTCAAGGGTGTTCTTGCAGGCTATCCCATGGTTGGCATCAAAGCTACTCTTTACGATGGCAAATACCATCCCGTTGATTCCAAGGAAGTTGCGTTCAAATCCGCAGCCCGCCTTTCCTACAAGGCTGCCTGTGCAAAAGCTTCCCCCGTGCTTATTGAACCGATCTATCGTTACGAAGTTCTCGTTCCCAATGAATACATGGGCGATATCATGGGCGATATGAGCCGCCGTCGCGGCCGTCTCATCGGCACCAACCCCACTTCCGAGGGTACCGTTGTTATTGCGGAAGCTCCCTTGAGCGAAATGTTCAAGTATGCAACCGACCTGCGCAGCATGACTCAGGGTCGCGGTTCCTTCACCAGTGAGTTTGTTCGCTATGAAGATGTTCCCGCAAACGTTGCTCAGAAGATTATCGAGTCCGCAAAGAAGGACGACGAGGACGACGAATAATTTTTCGTTGCAGGCTGATTTATGCTCAGCCGAATTTAAATCAGCTTAATCAGTAATTCAAACACAGGGACATTGCACACGCAATGTCCCTGCCTTTAAAAAAGAAAAGGAGCATGTTCTAAAAATGAAAAAAGCTCTCGTTGCATATTTTTCCGCATCCGGCGTTACCGAACAGGTTGCCGAAAGGCTTGCAAACTGGGTAAAAAGCCTTGGAATTTACTGATGATCACTGCATTGCAAACCGGGGGCAAGGCTTTGCAATTGAAACCGAGCGTTTGATTCTTTATCCGACAGCAAATGAATCGATGGAGCGCCTTATTGCAGCGGAGCACGATGCGGAAATGAAGCAAGCCTACTCCGAAATGCTTCAGGGTTGTGTTCAAAACCCGAACGAGCGGATATGGTATGCGGTATGGTATATCGAGCTGAAAAACTCTCCGCGTACCATTGTCGGTGATTTCTGTTTCAAAGGGTTGAATGCGGACGGAATGGTTGAAATCGGATACGGCCTGTATGACGGCTGCTGCGGACGCGGATACATGACCGAAGCTCTTGAAGCCGTCTGCAAATGGGCCGTTCTCCAACCGCGTGTAAAGCGAATCGAAGCCGAAACTGCTCCGGAGAACAATGCTTCCCGGCGTGTACTGTTCCGCGTTGGCTTTATGCCGACGGGTGCCATCGGGGAAGAGGGTCCGCGGTTTGTTTTTTTGAGTACACCAAACAATTAAACCGTATACAATAAAGAGAGCATTGCTCAATGCGGCAGTGCTCCCTTTGTTTTTTCAGTGTTCAACAGCAAAAACGGCTGACACAGCTTCTGTTGTTTTTGAATTCATCTCAACCCGACGCGCCTGTAAACAAGATCCAACGTTTTTTCTGCGGCTTCGGAAGCGCGGCGTGCACCGTCCTTTGTTATGCGCTCAAGCTCTGCCTTGTCCGCCAGTATGCGCCTGTACTCTGTCTGCACGGGTTCAATCTCGGCAATAACCGCATCCGCAACGGCGGTTTTAAGCGTGCCGTAACCGCAGCCTTCAAATTCCGCAACGGTCTGTTCTATTGTTTTTCCTGTCATCGCACTGTAAATGGAAAGCAGGTTGTTCATGCCGGGGCGTCCTTCTTCATATGCAATTCGCCCTTCGCTGTCCGTAACTGCGCGCTTAAACTTCTTTGTTATCACCGCCGGTTCATCGAGAATCGAAATATACGAATTCGGGTTAGTGTCCGATTTGCTCATTTTCTTTTCCGGATCGGTAAGGCTCATTACTCTGCCGCCCACTTTAGGAATGTACGGCTCGGGAAGTTTGAATGTTTCGCCGTAGGCATTATTGAAGCGTGCGGCAATATCGCGTGTTATTTCAACATGCTGTTTCTGATCGTTTCCGACGGGAACCAGATCCGCCTGATAAAGCAGAATATCCCCCGCCATCAGCACCGGGTATGTATACAAACCGGCATTGATATTGTCGGCATGCTTTGCACTCTTGTCCTTGAACTGAGTCATCCTGTTCAGCTCGCCCATATATGTGTTGCAGGCAAGCACCCAATTCATCTCAGCATGTTGATGCACATCACTCTGGATGAAAACGGGCGAAGTTGTCGGATCAACACCGCATGCAATAAGCAATGCGGCCATCCCGAAGGAACGCTCAAGCAGGAGCTTGGGATCCTGCCTGACGGTCAAAGCGTGCATATTGGCAACGCAATAATAGCAGAATTTGTCATCACTCTGAAGAAGCTTCCAATTGCGCAGCGCCCCGACGTAATTGCCCAAAGTTGGTATGCCGCTCGGTTGAATGCCGCTCAGGATAATCTTTTTTTCCATGATTCCAATCCTCCTTGTTTTTATTTCTATAATTATACATAAACGGACGGTTATTGCAACCGCCCGTTTAAAATATATCATTCAGGCAAATCTAACTGCTCACATCGTTTACAGATGAAGCATATCTTATTTCTGCCCAAAAATCAGGCCGCTATTCGCAAATGGTCAAATGCCCATTTCTTCTTTGACCTCTTTGAAGCATTTTACTGCGAAATCGAGGTCTTCTTTTGTGTGACCTGCGGAAACCTGCGTGCGGATTCTCGCCTTACCCATGGGAACAACTGGATAGCAGAAGCCGACAACGTAAACGCCCTTTTCAAGCATGCGCCTTGCGAATTCCTGTGCTACCTTTGCATCATAGAGCATGACGGGAACGATGGGATGGGTGCTTTCGGGAACATCGAAACCAAGCTTACCGAGCTGCTCACGGAAATAACGTGTATTCTCGTGAACCTTGTCGCGGAGTGCAGTGGATTCGTTCAGCATATCGAATACCTTGATGGATGCTGCGCAAATTGCGGGTGAAAGCGTGTTGGAGAACAGATACGGACGGGACTTCTGACGAAGCATGTCAATAACCTCCTGACGAGCTGCCGTGTAACCGCCGCTTGCGCCGCCGAGTGCTTTGCCGAGGGTGCCGGTGATGATGTCAACACGGCCCATAACACCGCAATGTTCGTGAGTGCCCTTGCCGTGTTCGCCCATGAAGCCGACAGCATGGCTGTCATCAACCATTACAAGTGCGCCGTATTCATCCGCGAGATCGCAGATTGCGGGCAGGTTGGCAATGAAACCGTCCATGGAGAAAACGCCGTCGGTTGCAATAACTTTGATTCTGCAATCCTTTGCTGCTTCAAGCTGAGCCTTAAGGTCTTCCATGTTGTTGTTCTTATAGCGGAATCTCTTTGCTTTGCAAAGGCGAACGCCGTCGATGATGCTTGCATGGTTCAGCTCATCGGAAATGATCGCGTCTTCCGCACCGAGAAGAGTCTCAAACAGACCGCCGTTTGCATCGAAGCAGGAAGTGTACAGAATGCAGTCATCCATGCCGAGAAAATCTGCGATTTTGCGTTCGAGCTGCTTGTGGATCTGCTGAGTGCCGCAAATGAAACGTACGGAGGAGAGACCGAAGCCCCACTCATCATAGCTTGCCTTTGCTGCTGCGATAACCTCGGGATTGTTGGAAAGGCCGAGGTAGTTGTTTGCGCACATGTTGAGAACGCCCTTTGCAACGGTAGTGTCGATGCGAGCCTTCTGAGGGGTTGTGATTATGCGTTCATCCTTATAGGTGCCCGCTTCTTTGATGGAATCAAGTTCGCTGCGAAAGATTTCGTATGCTTTTTTCATTTTTTTACCTCCGAAAAATCAGTTTAAACGTAAATATTGTCCGAATCGGCAATGCGGCGGTTACTTTGTCCAATCGAGAACAACCTTGCCGCTGCTGCCGCTGTTCATTGCTTCAAAACCCTTTTCAAAGTCACGATAGTTGAACCTGTGAGTTACCATCGGGGTGAGGTCAAGACCTGCCTGAACCATTGCGCCCATCTTGTACCAAGTTTCGAACATTTTCCTGCCGTAAATGCCCTGAATATTGAGACCCTTGAAGATTATCTCGTTCCAGTCAACAACAGTGCCGGGGCCGGCGATGCCGAGAAGAGCAACCTTGCCGCCGTTGCGCATGGAGTGGATGAGCTGGTTGAGTGCTCCGCCGTTGCCGCTCATTTCAAGTGCAACATCGAAACCTTCGACGATGCCGAGCTCCTTCATGACATCCTCGAGCTTTTCCTTTGCAACATTAACGGGACGATTTGCGCCCATTTTGCGTGCAAGCTCAAGGCGGTATTCGTTTACATCGGTGATAACAACGTTGCGGGCGCCGTTGTGTTTGCAGATGCCGGCGGCCATCATGCCGATGGGACCTGCACCCGTAATCAGAACATCTTCACCGACGACGTCGAACATCAGTGCGGTGTGCGTTGCGTTGCCGTATGCGTCAAAGAATGAGATAAGATCATCGGGAATATCGTTTTTATCCATGGGAATAACGTTGGTTGCGGGAATGCAGAGATATTCTGCAAAAGCACCGTCACGATCAACGCCGACACCCTTGGTGTGTGCGCACCACTGTCCGTTGCCGCTGCGGCAGTTGCGGCAGTGACCGCAAACGATATGGCCTTCGCCGGAAACACGCTGGCCGACATAGAGTTCTTTTACGCCTTCGCCGAGCTGTGCAATTTCACCGACATATTCATGACCTATCGTCATTGCGGGATGGATATGCTGCTGTGCCCAGGGATCCCAGTTATATATATGAACATCCGTGCCGCAAATTGCGGTTTTGCGAATTTTGATGAGAACCTCGCCCATTTTGGGTTCGGGCACGGGAACCTGCATCAGTTTCAGACCTTTTCCTGCTTCTGTCTTTACAAGAGCATCCATCATTTTTGTCATTGTTTTTTCCTCCGAAATAGGATTAAAATTATTTGCCGAGCAGCTTTTCTGCGGCTGCGAGCTTTACGCATACACAAAGCACCTGCATCGCCTGTTCAAGTTCGTTAAGCGGCGGGAAACTCGGAGCGATCCTGAGGTTGCTGTTCGCAGGGTCATTTTTATAAGGATAGGTTGCGCCTGCATCGGTCATAACAACGCCTGCATTTCTGCAAAGTTCATGCACGCGCTTTGCACAGCCTTGCTGAACAAAAAGACTCACGAAATAGCCGCCCGTGGGCTTGTGCCAAGACGCAATGCCGAGCGGAGCAAGTTCTTCCTCGAGGCATTTGTTGACGATATCGAATTTGGGTTTCAAAATCGCGGCATGTTTTTTCATGTGTGCAAGCACACCGGCTGCATTTTTGAAATAAAGCACATGGCGAAGCTGATTCAGCTTGTCGAAGCTTATAACCTGTGCCGCCAAAAGCTTTTTCATATAAGCCATGTTTGTTTCGCTGCAGGCAAAACATGCAACCCCCGCACCCGGGAAAGTGATTTTTGACGTTGAGGCAAATTCAAAAACTCTGTCGGGATTGCCCGCTTTTTCACAAATTTCAAGCATGTTCGCGAATGGAACAAAATCGCCCTCAAATTCGTGTACACAATACGCATTGTCCCAAACAAGGGTGAAATCGGGAGCCGCAGTTTTCATCGAAGCAAGGCGTGCAATCGTTTCATCGGAATAGGTGATTCCGTCCGGGTTTGAATACTTCGGAACGCACCACATGCCCTTTACAGCCTCGTCATTGACAAGTTTTTCAACAAGATCCATATCCGGACCGCTTTCAAGCATCGGAACGGTTATAAGCTCCATGCCGAATGTTTCTGAAATTTTGAAATGGCGATCATAGCCGGGCGACGGGCAGAGGAATTTGATTTTTTCAAGCTTGCACCACGGCTTTTCCGAATGCAGCAGGCCGTGGGTATATGCCTTTGAAATAAGGTCGTACATCAATGTGAGGCTTGCATTTCCGCAGGCAAAGACCTGTTCGAAACGCACACCGAGCAATTCGGCGAAAAGTCGGCGGCATGCGGGCAGACCCATAAGCTCGCCGTAATTACGAGCTTCAACTCCATCGGGCCTGGTGTCCGCAGGATCGATATACATGTTTAACAAGTCATCGGAAAGTGCAAGCTGCTCAAGCCCGGGCTTACCTCTTGACATGTTGAGGTTCAATCCCTGTGCCAAACAATTCTGATACTCGGCAAGCACTTCGGAATAGAACTCCTGAAGCTGCTGCTCGGTCATTTCATTCAGTTTCATAATCTCCCCCAAAAGGCGAATAAAAAGTTGATTTCAGAAGCCCGCAGCATCGTTCGGATTTCGGCAGCGTACATAAAACTGTCCGCCGCACAAAAAGAGATACCCCGTTTCTGAATTTCGGCAATACTTATCATGCCGGGCGAATCGGCGGAAAATGAACGCCGCCAAACATCGCCATAATATGAATTATAGACCTATCCGTAAGCTAAGTCAACCTATATATTGAGTTTCCCGACAAAATTTTTCCCGAGTGCCTTGTTTTTCGCCGTCTTATTATACGGAAGTGAATCTGCGGAGAGTGTTTCCGTTTTCGGTATTGCTTTCACTGACAAAAATGATATAATTGATTTCGGAAAAGCTGATCCGAAGGCTCCGACGAAATTTTTTTGCAGGATGCGTTAAGCTTAAGCCTTTATCAGCAAAACTGAAAGAAAAGGATCGGAACGGAAGAAATGAACGAAATAAAAAATACGAAATCAGATTTCGAACAAAAAATCGATAATCTCAAGCAGATGCTCCAAAGCAGCAGGCGCGTTGTTTTTCTCGGCGGAGCCGGTGTTTCAACAGAAAGCGGCATTTCGGATTTTCGCAGTGAAAACGGAATTTTTAAAGCCATTCAGCAATTCGGTTACCCTCCCGAAGAGCTGCTTTCGCATACATTTTTCGTACGCAAGCCCGATGCTTTCTTCAGATATTATAAAACGCTTCTTCTGACAACTGACGCAAAGCCGAATGCCGCGCATGCTGCACTTGCGAAACTTGAGGCGCAGGGCAAACTAACAGCCGTTGTAACTCAAAATATCGACGGGCTGCACCAGCTTGCAGGCAGCAAAAACGTTTATGAGCTTCACGGTTCAATTCATCGCAATCACTGTATGCGCTGCAACAGATTTTTTGATGCCGAATATGTAAAAAACCACAGCGACATTCCGTACTGCCCTTGCGGCGGCATGATAAAACCCGATGTTGTGCTTTATGAAGAATCTCTCGATCCCGATGTTCTTGCGGGCGCAGTCGCGCATATATCTCGCGCCGATATGCTTATTGTCGGCGGCACATCGCTCCAAGTCTACCCCGCCGCCGGACTTATTAATTATTACTCCGGCAATAAACTCGTTTTGATTAACAAAACAGGCACTCCGTATGATAACTACGCAAACCTTGTTATCAATGACTCAATAGGCAAAGTTCTTTCCGCAGCCGTTGAATGAGACGATAAATCCCGCGGCAATTCACGGACAGTGAAAAGACCCGCCGCTGCGGTTTTGCGGCGGTGGGTCGTTTGTTCAGTTTGCCGTAAGGAACATCGATGCATTATCAGTTTGGAAAGGCAACAGTGACGGGTGTATCGCTGTATCCTGCCGTTCTGCCTTTTCCAAAGACTCCGTAGCTGTTCTTGCCCAAAGCGTAGAGCTGACCGCTCGTGTCAATACAGAAATGTGTTCCGCAGTCGTTCTCCACAGTCACAGAAGAAAACGCAAACGCTGCAATATTATCTGCAATCTTTTTCAGTTGGAGATTGCCGTCACCATCAATGTAATCCAAGTAATACAGCACGTTGTCGGCATCAAGCAGCACAAACCCTGGCCATCCACCATCGTAATCAATTTCGAAGCTTGCAACGTCTTTGTATCCGTGAGCAATTTCAGTTCCGCTGGATGTATCATCTTCGGAGAACATTTCAGTCAACCACAGCGAATGATCTGTTTTAATTACATAACAGTTTGCTTCACCGTCTTCACATGCACTTATTGCATCATCCGTTATATAGTAGTCATCATATTCGACTGAACATGACCAAAGCGAGCCATCGGTCATTATTGCGAGACTTCCGTTCAGAATCCTGCTTACTCCTGTCGCCGCCTCTGCAAATCCATTGCCGATTTCAAGCATTCTTCCGTCGGTCGTAAGTGCATAGTATGCATTTGTATCCGCAATTCCGTCTGCAACCTTCACCGGCGACAGGCGGTCGATCGTGGTGCCGTCGCCGAGCTGCCCTCTGTCATTTGCGCCCCATGCCCAAAGTGTTCCGTCCTGCTTCACGGCAAAAGCAAAGTTCTCCCCCGCCTCTGCCTTTGAAACATCGTCCATAATCTTGATGTATTCAGCAGAACCTTGGGTCGTGCCGTTGCCGAGCTGTCCTCTGTCATTGATGCCGCAAGCCCAAAGGCTGTGATCGGATTTCACAACGAGAGCAAAACTTCCTCCCCCGCCGACAGTTACGGAAAGCGCGTTATTCATTCCGGTTACGGCGACGGGCTTTTCTGTTTCAAACACCGTCACTCCGCTGCCAAGCTGCCCGGCTCCGTTGCTGCCCCACGCAACAACCTTTCCTTCCGTTGTTACGGCAAGCGCATGAGTTCTGCCCGCAGACACGGAAGCAATGCCTTCCATCACAACCGAAAAGTTCTTCAGGTTGGAGTCAACCGATTTCAGAAGCTGCCCCGCTTTGTTAACAACGTAAAGAGGCTTATCTTCATATTCCAATAAATCCCGCGAATACGCAGCGGCTGAAATCACATCGTTCATTATCCTTGTTGTCTGTGTGTCATCACCGAATTGACCCGATTCTATCAGCCACAGCGAGCCATCCTTTTTCAGCGCAAGACATGACGCGTTGTATCCTTCTACGCCGTGAATTTTTTCAACGTCGTCCATAACTTTTTTTGCGGACCTCGTGGCCGCATTCATAACTTCAACCGTTCCATCAGGGTTGAGAATAAACAGTACTCCGCTATGACCTGAACCGACTTCAACGGCAGCAACGTCAGTCTTAATCACTCTGCTCGACGGACCTTCTTCGCTATAAGCTCCTCCCCAAACGATAAGTGCTCCGCTTGTGGTTACCGCAGCAGAGAGACCTCCTCCGGCGGAGGCCTGTTTAATGTTGCCAATCATAAAAGTCGGCTCACCGATATTAGTGCTTTCTTCATAGTTTGACGGAGAAGTTCCGGTTATCTGTCCGAAACCATTGAAGCCCCAGCCATACAGTGAGCCATCCTTTGCAACCGCAAGCGTATGCGTCCATACTTCCGGAGTTGATTCATCAAAGTAAGCTTCACCGCTTGTGCTTACGGAAACGATGTCGCTTAAGATCTTTTTCGGAGCAGCGTTTCCCGCAAGTCTTGTTCCGCATCTTGCTCCCCATTCCCAAAGTGAACCGTCCTCCGTTATCGCGTACGAAACGGAATTGCCCGCAGCGACCTGCACGTTCGTATCAACCGTTATCTCCGGACTCACCGTTCCGTACATTGTATAGAACACAAGTTCGGGCCTGCCATTGTCGGAATCTACCGACAAAAATATCTTGTACACTTCCGAATTTGAAGCTTCCTCTCCCGAATTTCGAATTTCAAGCAGGAACAATTCACCGCCGCTGAGATCGACCTCGGTCGGTTTGTTGATGGTGCCCTTCAGTATGATCTCAAGCGGCTGCTGCGAACCGCCGGCTGCATTCCCGTTTGCTATCTTGCTGAGTTTCACCGTGCATTCGCAGTTCGTCAAATCCAATCCGCGAATGTCGAGAGTGCATTTCGGCTGCACGTTAACAAGGCTGCCGTCACGCACCTCGCCGTTTCCGACATTCTCAGGTTCCGGTGTGGTCGGAACTTGCGTAATCGGCACCGGTGTAGGTGTTGAGCTCGGTTCTGTTCCCGAACCGACTGAACAACCGGAAATAAAGAAGACAACGGCAAAAAACAGAGCCATTGCAGCTTTAAAACAACTTGGACGGGAAGACTTCTTTTGCATAAAGCAAAACTCCTTTGCTTTTAAATCGAAAACCATGTAAATGCGTTTCTGTTGAAGATATGTTGACTTGCAACGTGTACATTTACATTATACTCATTATTTGAACGAAATCAATAGGGCAATTAATATATTTGAGCATTTTTTGCTCCGGCGTCAATGCGCATGACTGCATCGTCGAACTCATTGACAACAGCGGCAGCACTGTTATAAAATATACTCAGCAGTCCAAAGTGACAGCAGCCGAACCGCCGAAGCATTGAAACCGATTGGTTCTGCTTGAACTGCTTTTTGGCTGAAACCCCACGGCTTGAATGGCACGGTTCAGGAGAATATGCGCACTATCATGCTGCAGAAAACAAGTTTGCGTGAAAGTATAAGCATTTTCATGTGTGGTTTGGAGAGTTAGCATATGAAAGTTCTTTTTAACTCGATTATCAGGACGACGTATTCAGGCTGTTACTACAAAAAAGGCAGCAGAGTTATTTATCTGTACGATATAAAGCAGACCGGTGACAGTCAAACGGTTATCTTTTTCGAATGCGAACATATTTCTCGCCCAAAAGAAATAACTGTCCTGTACAATGAGTTTCGTCCTGTCGGCGAGCCCAAATCCGTCAACCTCACTGATTTTGAGCTTGAGTTTAGATATGCGAACAATCTCAATCAGAGATGCCTCGGCTGCATTTATTGCAAAGCAACCGATATGTTCACGGATGTAAACAAACGAGCCGACTCCTGCGATGTTCGCTACGCAAAATCCTTGCTTTGCGAGCTGAGGCTTGCATTTGTTACATTATCCGCAGTAAGTTTGCTTACATGCAACTGCGAATACAGGAGGGCTGAACCGCCTGAGCTGATAACATGCAATGCGGGCATAATTGACTTTAAAGAATCAATCTTGAAGATTGTTGAGGAATGCAGCAAACCTATCGGCAGTTCCGATCTCTTGGCAATGTCACCGGAGCTTTTTGACATATTATTAAAAATGCTGCACCCGGATGATGTGATTTTCTTCGGAAGCGGAGATTCTGCCGGTAATTATTGCCCTGTGATGCATGAAAGTGTTTGGGATTACCTTGCATTCCCCGGAGAAGATGCTGACGTCATATGCATACGCGCAAAAAATGCGTCAAAAGAACTGTATGCATATATGATGTCCGAAACATCTGAAACTCCGCGATATTCTTTACTTTTTCCGTCAATCAGCACTGCATATTACGGAGACGATTTAACCATTGGCGGTTCATGTGCTTACAGCTATGGTTATGCTGTTTATGCACCTCAAAACATTGCTGAGCAAATTCTTGCGAAAACGCAGGAGTGCAAGCCCATACAGCTCAATAACGATTTGAAGCTTTAAGCGCTGAGCGAATGAAACTGCTTGAAACCCCGTAACCGTCTATAACTTTGAGGTCGAAGACTATCACACATACTATGTCTCTGCAAATGCAGACTCGGATGAGTTTGTGTTGGTACATAACAGGTGCGGGTATAAGCCTTTAAGGCAAAACGATTATAAAGCTGTTATTAATCCCGGCGAGATGGAAGCACCGCATGCGCATATTTTCAAAAAGGCAAGTAATATAGGGAGGGTGTTTCGCGACGGCACTCTTAATAAAAGTCTTGCGGCAAACAGAGAAGCAATGATGTTTCTGAAAAGGAATCTGGTATCAATAATGGAGATGATAGATGCTTTTTATGGAAAAAGATGAAAACGGATTTCAAAATTTCTCGATAAGAATTCTTGAATCAACTGAAAGCCTGCGCCAAGTTGTTCTTGATGAGTTTGAAAACTTTATCTTCAACTCAAACATAATGAGCGGTATAAATAAAATTGATGAGCCGACTCTGCTTTCGCTTATCTGTGAGAGTCACAAGTCGGAATATATACGCGAATTCATTGTTGAAATGTTGCCGCTGCTTGAACAGAGCTGTATAACCGATAGGGTGTTTGATTCTTGCATTTCTTATTCGGACACTGAGTTCCGAAAGACATTGTGCATTTTACTTGCACACATGTGGTTGAGAATCGACCTATTGTTGACGCTTAACGAAGAACTGGATACTCCGGAAGCATTCATAAAGGGCGTGTGCATTATGGTTCGTGAACGGTATTCAAAAGACGAATTTGAAGTTTTTTTGCGAAGAAACAAGCACTTTTGGAACGCATTACCTTGCTGCATTTCATGGCTTATGCCGAAATATGAGGACAGCACTCTTGTTGATGTTATAAAAAACTATGCAAATCAAGCGGTGATGTGAAACTAAGCGAATCGATGTTGATGGCGACCGGCATGTTGGGACTTTCGGCCTGCATTAAAGAAATTAAGGAGTTTGGAGGTAAACATGGAAAACTATATTAAGACAGCAATCCGCTATGCGGAAGGGAAAATGAGCGGCGGTGATTTTGAGATTGAACAGGCTTCCGAGCCTGAGCTTTGGCCATGGCTTCAATCGCTGCTGACTGAGGAAATGAAAACCGATCCCAAACATGAGTTTTGGAACATATGTCATTCCCGTTCGGCACTCGAAGCAAACAATTTTCGCGTAAAGGCCACTGCGCTTACTTTCGGTTACGGATTCTTCGGTAATATGCATGACATAGTAAGCAGCCTTGTCAAGACAGTTTACCCGGATATTAAAATCAAAACACCCCCGTCGTACACAAAATATGATTTTATGTACGAAATAGGTATGGATTACGTCGGCGGAAAAGAAGCCGATATAATCGTTCAAGATATTCTGGACAAGCTGCCTTCGGATTTAAAAAAGAGTGAAAGGAAACGCGAAGCAAAAAACGAGTTGCGCAAAGCTTTCCCTATCACAAAGAGGAAACCGCTGTGGGTTCAGGAACCTGAGTGGCCTGTATCCAACGGCAAACCTCTCAAGTTTATCTCTCAAACAAAAGATGGTGAGAAGGTATGCTACGAATTTTACGATGAAGCAAACGACTGCAAAACAATAATTGAGCAGCTGCTGTAACATTTCGGCGCTGTTTGATGTTGTTGCCGGAACCATGATTAAATTGTACTAACTATCAGAATACGAAGTATTCACATGCTTATAATTTGCCGGATCAGCTCACTTCGTACGATGGCGAAAGCATAACATATGACGCTTCCGGCAATCCCACGAACTACCTTGGTGCAACTCTGGTTTGGGAAGGTCAGCGGCTGAAGTCGTATACCCCGAAAGCCGCATCCTCCGGACACGCGAATTCGTATGTCTACAGCTACGATGAAAACGGCATCCGCACAAGAAAAACCATCGGCAACACCGTTACGGACTATTACTATAACGGCACGTTGCTCATGGGCACCGTCAAAACCACAACAAACAGCGACGGAAGCACAACGACTTCAAAGCTCCGCTTCAGCTACGACGCTGACGGCAAAGTCGTTGCCGTGAACTATAACGGAAATTATTACTATTACCTCCGCAACGCCCAGAGCGATATCGTCAAACTCATTGACAAAACCGGAGCAACCGTTGTAGAATACCGCTATGACAGTTGGGGCAAACTGCTGTCAACCTCGGGCTCACTTGCGTCCACACTCGGAAAGAATAATCCCTTCCGTTACCGTGGATATGTCTATGACGAGGAGACAGGTTTCTACTACCTCCAAAGCAGGTACTATAACCCCGAAGTCGGCAGGTTTATTTCCTCCGATGTCCTCCTCTCCACCGGCCAGGGTGTTCTCGGGCATAACGCATATGCGTATTGTCTGAATAATCCGGTGAATATGGACGACCATGACGGCAACTGGCCTAAATGGATAGAAGACACTGCGAATTGGGTGAAAGATAACATTGTTCAACCAATAAAAAAGGTCTTTTGTGCATTAAAACAAAGCAATGTGCCGAAGGCATCTTCACACGATGCAAATCGGCGACCCAACACCGGAGAGCCCGGAAGCACTTACACTGCCCCTAACGGTGATTCAAGAACTTATGGGGCAGATGGTAAACCGGAACATGATTACGACCATAATGACCACGGAAGGCCGGATAAACATCCCCACGATTCAAAGGGAGGACATCATCACGATTGGAAAAATGGAGTCAGGGGTTCGGCATACACATTCAGTTGGGGAACCGTTGCAGGGGCGGCATTAGTGACTGTTTCTGTAATTGGAATCATTGTTGTCGCAGCTGACGACGTTACAGGAATTGGCGTTGCTGACGATTTCTTGTTAGGTCCTTTGGGTGCGGGTATAGGTGAAGGTTTGGCTTTAATACTTGGGTGAATTCAGAGAGGGATCATTTTATGTGGAATGAAATCAGTACCGATGACGATGTGCTGAAGCTTATGGAAGCCGTATGCTTTTTTCACGACAGCTGTATAAAAGAAATGAGCTATGTAAGCGGAGCTTATGTTGACGTTAATCTTTCAATGTATCCGTTGAACAGTCTTCGAGTGTTAAGGGTGCTTATTCAACGCCAGTATGAGAAAGATTCTATGATAGAGCTGGAATTTCAAGGTTTGAAATACGTCAAGTTTTTCCCCGTTGATGAAAGCTACACCTGCGAAATATTGGGTTCGACAATGATTATGAAGGATGGAACCATTTACTGGTGTGATTGCGATAATTTATCAGAAGCCGATTTAGACGAATATACGGGTACTTTAATTTGTGCTTCAAAGCTCAGATGGCGTTCCATTGAAGGCCACTTGGGGGAAAGTGCTTTTTACCGTCCTGTAGTTTAAACTGAGCATGTACTATACTTAAAGCATTATTGCCGCGATGTTTGCCGTCACGATGCAGATGTACTCTCAACCTCGGGCTCACTTGCGTCCACACTCGGAAAGAATAATCCCTTCCGTTACCGTGGGTATGTCTATACCGGCAATCTGACGATTGAAGGACGAAGAAACCGGGTTCTATTATGTATCCAGCCGTTATTACGATCCTGAGATTGGTAGGTTTATTAATGCGGATTCACAGTTAAATGCGAAGGATGGCATATTAGGTTATAATTTATTTGCATATTGTAACAATAAACCGATAATGTATTCAGATCCCAGCGGTCACTCAATCATACTGGCGTGTATTATCGTTGGTGCTGTTATTGGAGGATTAGCAGGTGGACATATTGCTGCCAAGGTTTCCAAGGCACAAACTGGAAAAGTAAACGGATGGGCTGTTGCTGGAGGAATTGTTGGCGGAGGTGTCCTCGGGGGTCTTGCTGGTTGGGGAATAGGTGCTGCCATTACAGCTATCGGCGCAGCAGCAACAGGTGCAGCGGCAGCTCCTATCGTAGAAAAGGCGGCAGAGAAGGCATCAACGGCACTGCAAACTTATTATCCTCCTAACAATGGATTTTCTGGAGCAATCGAAAAAATATCATTGGATGTTGGAACGATTATCCAACGAACCGGGGATCTTGCGGGGAGATTTACAGCTCCTGCTGGCACCCCAAGTCAGATGCTTTCTCTTCCTTATGACAAAATAGGGCAAGCGACCACATATTTGCAAACAACACAGCCTATACAAGCGTTAAGTGGTACAGTTGCACCTTGGTTTGGCCAAATTGGTGGAGGCATACCGTACTTGTTATTAGATGTTAGAGTTGACCAATTGCTTGCTGATGGTATATTAAAAATATTTGGAGAGTGAGATATGAACAGAAATGAGTTTATTGCACGTCTAAAAGAAAACGGAATACCACCAGAAATCGTTTCTTTTGATAGCAGTACAAACGATGGCTATAACATACGAAAAAACAAACTTCGCTGGGAAACGTTCATAAGAGAGAGGGGTAAGGAGTATGATTGCATTGGCTTTCCCTCGGAAAGCGATGCACTGCAGCATATGTTTGATGAACTCATCGCTATATATGCATGAAATATCGCAGATCCTGAGCACTCCTGACAAGGTTGGCCTTTGTGGTATCACAAAGGCGATGCTTGCTGGTACCTGGTACATAGCAGTTACATTCGCTTTTTCGGCAGGTACCGCCCGAAAGAGCAGGGCACAGGAGGGTGACAACCCCTCCTGAGTACATAGTAGAATCCAGCCGAGACAGGTTTTTGTACTATAACCCCGAAGTCGGCAGGTTTATTTCCTCCGATGTCCTCCTCTCCACTGGTCAGGGCGTAATTGGGCATAACGCATATGCGTATTACCTGAATAATCCGGTGAATATGATTGACTATTCAGGTCATCTGAACGAAGTGGGATTCTTGAATATGCTTGCCGTTGCAAAACGTATTAACGGTTCATTCTAAAACCGGGAGGTTATTTTAAAATGAAAAAAATCACTCTGAACATGTTATTGGCTT
>ENA-OPCE01000505-OPCE01000505.1-human-gut-metagenome-genome-assembly--contig:-NODE-505-length-32714-cov-9.905815_pt1 | contig 32714 bp, 17 predicted proteins | sample MGYA00241247_ERZ501474 | MGnify/ENA primary metagenome ERZ501474 (study PRJEB25962, sample SAMEA2042572) | human gut metagenome | biome: human gut; feature: human-associated habitat; material: faeces... | reverse complement strand
GCCTTTAAACTTGCAGGGTTTATTAATGGTACACGGAGAGGGATTCGAACCCCCGACCAACTGTGTGTAAGACAGCCGCTCTACCACTGAGCTATCCGTGCGTGAGGTGGAAAGAATATATACCGGGAAAGCAGGCCCGGCAAGGAGAAAATGAAAAAAAAAAAAATGCGTCCTCATTTCCCTGTTCTCCATGACTATAAAATCCGGACACCGCCAATTCCAGAAAATGGAAAGAAGGCAGACAAGGATTTCCTGTCCCTTTCCGGGAATATGTTTCCGTATTATTTCCGGAACCTGTTCCCCTACCTGACATCTACGCGCCGGAGCGCGCGGTAATGCAGGATAATGAAGAGAACGCACAATACGGCTTCGAACCAATAGAACATGTCTAACGCATCCCGACCGGAAGTGAAACCGTAGGAATGCAGCCCTACTCCCAGCATGTTGACGCCCCACCAGGCAAAGGCAATGATAACGCCACCCACTACATTGCTGAAGTGGAGCAGCCAGGAAGACAGCCATCCGGCTTTCCGGACATGCAATACGGTCAATTGCCACAGTACAATCATCAACGCTCCGTTTTCCTTGGGATCCCAGCCCCAGTAGCGTCCCCACGACACATTGGCCCAGACGGCACCGACGAAGATACCGGCGGCGAGGCAGAAGACGGCCGGATAGAGCATCAGCCGGCTGACGGCCTGCAACTGCGCGGCCGCCCCGCGGGCGCGGCGGTGCAGGACGACCCCTGCCACGCCGCCGAACATGACGAACGCCAGCAACGCATAGGCCGCCATGACCAGCATCACATGGATGCAGAGCAGCGGCGAGTCGAGAACCGGCATCAGCTGCGTGATCTGAGGGTTCGACTCCCCCATCATCGAAACCATCAGCGACAGCCCGGCGATCAGGTAACCGAAAGGCAGCAGGAACAGGAAGCGGCGGGCGAAGAGCAGCGTGAGCAGCAGCGTACACCATGCCATGAAGCGCATCGTTTCATAGCCGTTCGAAACAGGCCAGTGGCCGCTGACATAGCCCCGCAGCGCCAGCATCAGCGTAAGATACAGTCCTCCGGCGGCAACGCCCGCAAGGAGCCAGCCCCGGGTTTTCGCCCCGAAAGCCCGCCCGCGCACCATCCGGCGGCAGGCTTCGAGGAATCCTCCGATCCCAATCAGGATGAATGCCGCGGCGAGCGGCAGCGACCAATCGAGCCGGTTATAGAGTTTTTCGGCACGGAAACGCAGCCCGGAAGGCATATGCGCCCCGCCCTCCTTCTGCTGGTAGTTGCGGATCTTGCGCAACACCCCTGCGACCCCCGCCCAATCCCGTTTTACGACCAGTTCGCTGACGTAGTTCATGGCCCGGCCGATAAAGAGCGCCTGCCCGTGAGGCAGCTCCCGCGGCAGGTCGTCGACCTGCGACGCCCAGCGCAGCAGGCTGTCCGAAGGGTCGGTATAGGGAAAAATCCGCAGCATACTGCCCGTGCAGACCATCCCGATGATGTTGAATTTCTCATCGGCCTCGCCCGCCGGACGCCCGGCAGCCCCTTCGAGCCGGTATTCGTTGACCCGGTTGCGGAAATCCGACAGCCGCGCATAACGCCCGCCGACCTCCAGCAGGCGGCGTGCCCCGGCACTCCTGATGCGGATCATCGGTTCGCGTTTCCAGTCGTCGTAATAGAACAGCCAGCCGGAAAGCACCTGCTCGGGCGTAAGTCCCCGGTAGCGGCTCTTCCCGCAGAGTTTCACCGTAAAATCCTTAGCCAGAGTCTGCAACGGACAGATACGGTCGTTGTAGTAGACATACAGGTCGCCCAATTCCGCGGCGACCTCGCGCGGAAGCGTCTGCGGCAAGGTGTCAGCCGCCCGGGCACCCTGTACGGCCGCCGTACAGAGGACAAGGCACAGCGCCGCCTTGCGGAGCGCAGGGCTGCGCAGCAACCGCCTGAAACCCCCGCGCCTGTCGCACAGGAACGCCAGCATGGAAACGAGCAGCAGCCCGTACCCGGCATAGGTGATGCCGATGCCCCACGGATCATACGAAACGGAGAGGGTCGTACCCCGTCCGTCCTCGTCATAGGCGGACTGGTAAAACCGGTAATTCCGGAAAACCAGGATGCGGTTCATGCCGACTTCACCGTGCAGCGACCCGTCGTCGGCCGTCAGGGTGAGAAGGCTGACGAAATCCATCGGCGCACGGGTGCCGGCATAATACTCGATGCGGAAATCGTCCAGCCGGGCCCGGAAGGGCAGTATTTGCTCCGAACCGTCACGGCCGGCGAATGCGGTCGCCCCGGGATCGCCCGTGCGCAGGTGCAACGTCCCCTGCCGGCCGAAGAGCCATGTCACGGAAGCCCCCGCGAGGATGACCGCGAAAGAGAGGTGCAGCAACAGGACGGCGGGCCTGCGCCACAATTTCCGGCGGAACAGGCAGGCCAGCGCCGCGAGGGTGAGGACACCCCAAAGCGCGGCGAACCAGCCCGCGCCGTAGATATGCGCAGCGGCGAAATCCGTACCGTATATCTTTTCAAGTACCGTTGCCGTAACGAGCACCGCCATCACGGCTCCGAGCAGCCCAAAGGCAAGGCGTTTCAACAGTTTCATCCGTTCGTTCGTGTGTGAATGCATCGTCCGGACACGGCAAAGGCCGATGCACGGGGCACCGGCGCTTCGCACATATCCGGGAAGGGTTAGATGGATTCGATGAATTCGACCACCGCGTCGCGGTCGTCCTTGCTCAGCGTGCGGAACTTCTCGACCGACCAGCGGGCGTCGCTCTGCGCCGCGCCATGCCACATGATAGCCTCGATGACCGTCCGCGCACGGCAATCGTGCAGGCGGTCGCTGGCGCCCGTGCACTTCTCGCTCAGGCCACGGCCCCAGAGCGGCGTCGTACGGCACCAGCCCGTGCGGATGTCGTTCACCATGAAGAGCCGGTGCTGCACCATGTCGGAGTAGGGCCAAATCTTCTGGTTAGGATAACGCGGCAGGCGGCTGTCGCCGTCGGCAAAGAAACCGTTGGGGTCGGTAAAGACATCGTCGCCCGTCGTCCAGGTCGGACGGTGGCAGGTGGCACAGCCGATCTCGGTGAAGAGCGCCTTGCCGCGTTTGACGTCCGCATCGTCGAGGTTACGCGCCGCCGGTACGGCCAGACCGCGGTGCCAGACCATGAAGTCGACATAGTCCTCATCGCTCATCTCGACAGGCAGTTCCTTGTTCATCAGATAGTCGTAAATATCCTGCGCGACGTCGCCCGTCTTGTTCCACGCCGGGAAAAGCGTGTAGAAATCCCGCTGCACATCGGCGTCCTTCGACGCTACTTCGGCATAAGCAGCGGTCATGTAGTGGTAACGGCGGTCGGAGCGGGTCACGTTGGTGATGTTCCAGATGGCATTGGCACCCGCCGCATCCTGCAACGGGCCGCGGCTCAGGGCATAGGTATAGCGCAGCGGATGGGTGGTCGTCCCGTAGGTCTTGACCCACTCGCCGTTCTTGAAGATCGCGGGATTGAGCGGCACGCCGTTCTGCTCCTGGCGAACGTACTCGGCTTTCAGGTCGCTGTCCGAAATGGCATCCAGCAAACCCGTACCGTAGATGCCGATGGTCGATTCGAGGCGCACGCGCACCTTGGCATAGGGCACCTCGCCCTTGGCGCCGATCAGCGGTACGTAATAGGCGTCCTCGGGGATCGTCACTTCGGGATAGATCAGGCTGTAAGACTCGCCGTCGGGAAACTTATTGCCCCACTCGTCGGTATACTCCTGCCAGCCGATCATGATCTTCGATTCGTCGATCGGGGCTTTGAACGGCGCCACGGCCCGCGTTTGCGGCATACCGGTGAGCGATGTCAGGTAATTGTCGTCCTCGTCGGTGATGACCAGCAGATAGCCGTTGCCGATCTGGTTGGTGTTGAACGCGCCTTCGATACGCTTGCCGTGGCCGTAGCCCGGGTGGCAGTGCAGGCACGAGGTGCGGATATAGAGCGGCCCGAGGCCGTAGCGCACACCCGACGAGTTGGCCGTGAAGGGTTTTTCGAACAGCGCCTCGCCGTTCAGGAAACGCTGCGTCATCGCGGCGTCGTCATCGACGACCGGCGTAGGCTGCTCGTAGGCCACCGACGTGGTGTTGAAAGCCGTGCCGAGCTTGCCGCCGGCGTAATACTCCTCGGGAACGGGGTCGGGATTCGGATCGGGGGCGGGATCCGTCCCCTTGTCATCAGCGCACGCGGCAGCCATCAGGGCTGCCGACATGCACAGGCTGTAAATCAAGTGCTTTTTCATTGCTGAAAATGGTTATTTTTCGACCGACAGTGCCGTCAGCGCCTTCGTAAGCGCGTTCACAAGGTCGTTATTGCAATAGGTGGCGGCATCCTTCCATGCCTGTGCCGTACGGTTGTCGACGAACGGGGCCGGGCAGGCCTGGATCTTTTCGATCGCCGTGGAAATCGCATTGCGAACCTCCGTATCGAGGACGGGGTCGACCACCTCGATCCAGTCGCTCACCGAAGCGTCGCCGGAGGTCATGCCCTGGTAGGTGTTCCGGATGCTGATGATGTTGTCGATGAAATCGGTCTTCGAATTCTGGCTGTAAGGCGACTCGATGTAATTGATATCCTCGGAGCTGGTTCCGTTGGCCGGACGGCCGATCTTCTGCGAGCCGACCTCCGTAGCGATGTCGATGCAGCCCTGGATGATCTCCTCGGCGGCATCCTTATAGTTGCGGTACTTGCTGCCGCCCTTCCCCGAATTGCGCATCGAAGCGCCGTAGTCGAAGGTCGGCTCCAGTTCGGCATCGCCCAGGATCGTCTGCTTCTCTTCGGTGACATTGTCCAGCCCCGCCCACGAAGCTTCGAGGCGTACGCACATGTTGCACAGATCGTTGGCCACACCGACCAGGTATACCAGCTGAGGACGGGTGTATTTGCCGAGGGCGCGGGGGCCCGCATTCTCGAAAAGCATGTATTCCAACGCATGGAACCCGAGCAGGCCGTAACCCAGATTGGCGCTGACATAATCGGGATTCCTCTCGATCTCGGCCATCATACTGTTGTTGTTCAGCAGGTTCTGAAGCGCCGTGCCGTCCAGCGGCCAGGAGTCGATATGCGGGTCGATGTCGTAATCGGCCGCAGCGCCGTAAAGGTAGGCCTCGCTGAGCTCCCAGTGCTTGCGCGTGGTGATCCAGTCGTTGCAGGCGGCCTGCACCAGCGGGGTCGTAAGGGTTCCCGCGTCGAAAGCCTCCAGCATGGCCTCGCAATCCTCCTGCAAGGCGATGCTCCCGTCGGCCAGGGCCTTATAGGTCGGAATCACGTTATTGTCGACGAAATCTACGGCAGCATCCTTGAGCGCCTCTTCACGCTCGTCGGCAAACGTGTAATCGCCGTCGCTGTCGCTGCACGATGCGGCCCCGAGCGCCAGGACGAGTGCCGCGGCTGCATAAACGGAATTTTTGAACAGATTTTTCATATTCTCATTATGATTTGGTTAACGTCTGAAAAAGCCGGAATAGGCGATCCCCAGCGAAAGGGAGGGCTCGTTGTTGAAACGCCCCGTGCGGGTCTCCCCGGTGGCGGAGTCGGTGTAGTCGTACGACCGGAGCAGGCCGATGCCGTACTCGGCCTTGATGACAATGTTCTTGATCGGGTAATAGTTGAACCCGACGGCTACCCGCTGGCGGCCGCACCAGTCCTGGCGGATCACCGACTTGGCGGTATCGAACATCGAATCGTAGAACTCATAGCGGCCGAAGACGTAGAAGCGGTGTCCCCTCTCCTTGAGCTTGCGTATCTGCGAGAAGATGTCGTAACCGGCTTCCACCCCCGTGGCGATGGCGTCCGAACCCACATATTGCTTGGGCGAGGGCGATGCGTTGGGCATATCGCGGTTGAACTGGGAAATCTTGTCCGAATTGGTCAGGTGCCCGTAGTCGAAGTTACCGCGAACGATCCAGTTATGGGCATCGTAGAGGAAATCGAAGGCGCCGATCATCACCGTACCCTTCACGTCCTTGTATCTGTCCGCACCGGTACGGTTGGCACTCAGGGTATTGCTGAAACTGTTGCCCGCATAGCCGCTCAGGCTCAGGCGCAAGCCCGGGACGGAGTAGTTGTCGATGCGGAACGCCCCGGCATAGGCATTGGCGATCTTGAATTCGTAGGGGCTTCCGGCACCGCCGCTGACCCAACCGTTGTCGCCGAACCGGTCGGAATCCAGTCCCGGCAGGAACATCACCTCGTAACGCCAGTCACCGGCACGTCCCCAGAGGCTGATGCCCGTTTCGTGCCATGTGCAGGGCAGGATCGTATTCTCGCCCTCGGGACGGTAGACCCCGAAGAACTCGGTGGGCATGTGGTGCTGGTTGGTTCCGCCGACGGGCACGATCATATGCCCCAGCCGCAGGTTGAAGGCCGGGCTGAAGCTTTTCTGGAGCCAGAACTGTTCGAGGGCGACCTCGCCGCCGCGTTCGATCTCCGACTCATACTCGCCGCCCTCCTCGAATTCGGTTTCGAAGGCGCTCTCCGTGCCGCCGTGCTCGAATTCGATCTCGGTGCCCATCGACCAGCCGCGCCCGAAATCGTAGCCCAGGTAGATGACCACGTGCGGGAGGTCGAAGCGGCCGTGGCTTTTGTCATTCTTGTACTTGTCAGGGCTGATATAACGCAGGTAGTTGTCGCTGAAGAAATTGCGCGTCATGACGGCCTCGCCGTACCCGCCTACGGTCAGCCGTGAGGGTTTGTCGGCCTCTTTGCTGACGGCGGTCTTCACTTCGGAAGAGAGCTCGGCCCGGATCTCCGACAGGAGTTCGGCTTTCAGCTGTGCCTTCAGCTCGGCATTGGCAGCCGAATCGGCCGCGGCCGCAGGTTCGGGGGCGTTCACGGCTTCCTGCGCATGCAGGGTAACACCCGCCAGTAATAAAATAGGGGTAAACAGTAAAATTCCAAGACGCATAGGCTCTCCGTTTATTTTGTTTGCGGTGGCAAAGTTAAGGTGCCCGCCGAGCCCGGGCAATTCCCTGTTTTAGGTAATTTTCGGGACAGAATAATAACATGTAGGTATTGCTCCCGACGGTAGGGGAATGCGGCGGGTGCCGGTCGTTTCGCCGGCGTTTTTTGCCGTTTCGCCGGAAACGGGCATACACGAACCCGCAACCGGCCCCGTTTTTACCACGAACGGGTGCAATTATACCTTCCGGCAGCGGAGGCATAGCGGGTTTTTTCGTATCTTTGCATATCCCTCATTAAAGACAACCTCTCCGGTATGAAAAAAAGAAATGGATCATCACGTCCGTCATCCTCGTAGTATTCTGTACAGGGCTGGTCGTTTACAACCACTACCGCGGCAGTTCGTCAGCCGCCGACGCCGACCCGTCGGAAATCAGCATACCCCGGAAAAGCAGCGTACTGAACGTCAACGGGCTCGTCGTGCGGCCGCAAACCCTCACGGACGGAATCACCTCGGTGGGCAGCCTGCTCCCCGACGAGGAGGTAGACCTCTCGTTCGAGACCTCGGGCAAGATCGTCTCGATCAACTTTCAGGAAGGCTCGACCGTCCGCAAGGGCGAATTGCTGGCCAAAGTCAACGACAAACCGCTGCTGGCACAGCTGTCGCGCTACGAAGCGCAGCTCAAACTGGCCGAAGACCGTGTTTACCGCCAGAGCGCCCTGCTCGAAAAGGACGCCGTCAGCCAGGAAGCCTACGAACAGGCCCGCACCGAACTGGCGATGCTCAACGCCGACATCGACATCGTGCGTTCGAACATCGCGCTCACGGAGCTGCACGCCCCGTTCGACGGCGTGATCGGCCTGCGCAACGTCAGCGAAGGCGCCTATGCCTCGCCGAGCGCCGTGGTGGCCAAGCTGACCAAAATCAAGCCGCTGAAGATCGACCTTTCCGTCCCGGAGCGCTACGCCAGCCAGATAAAACCCGGGACGCGCCTCACATTCACGGTCGAGGGGTACAACGAGACGTTCCACGCCGAGGTATATGCCACCGAGTCGAAGATCGACCCGAATACTCACTATTTCTCGGTGCGTGCGCACTACCCCAATACGCGGGGCAGGCTGCTGCCCGGACGCTTCGTAAGCGTAAAGATCCGGATGCACGACATTCCCGACGCCATCGCCATCCCGACGCAGGCCGTCGTCCCCGAGATGGGCGTGGACAAGGTATTCCTCTACAAGGGCGGCAAGGCCCACGCCGTAGCCATAAAAACCGGGCTGAGGACGGAATCGCGGATACAGGTCGTCGAGGGGTTGGCCCCGGGCGACACGCTGATCGTCTCCGGCACGCTCCAGCTGCGTGAAGGGCTCCCCGTAAAACTCGACACCGTCGAATAAAACCGCCGCCGCATGAATATTTCCGAACTGAGCATCCGGCGGCCGGTAATGGCATCGGTGCTGACGATCATCATCCTGCTATTCGGTTTCATCGGGTACAGCTACCTCGGCGTACGCGAATACCCGAGTGTCGACAACCCCATCATCTCGGTGACGTGCTCCTATCCGGGAGCCAATGCCGATGTGATCGAGAACCAGATCACCGAGCCGCTCGAACAGAACATAAACGGCATCCCGGGCATCCGCTCGATGTCGAGCGTCAGCAGCCAGGGACAGAGCCGCATCACGGTCGAATTCGAACTCTCGGTAGACCTGGAAACCGCGGCCAACGACGTGCGCGACAAAGTGTCGCGCGCCCAGCGCTACCTGCCCCGCGACTGCGACCCTCCGACGGTCACCAAAGCCGATGCCGACGCCACACCGATCCTGATGGTAACCATTCAGAGCGACAAACGTTCGCTGCTGGAGCTGAGCGAGATCGCCGACCTGACGGTCAAGGAGCAGCTGCAGACGATCAACAACGTCAGCGGCGTGCAGATATGGGGTGAGAAACGCTACTCGATGCGCCTGTGGCTCGACCCGGCCAAGATGGCCGGATACGGCATTACGCCCGTGGACATCAAGAACGCCCTCGACCGCGAAAACGTAGAGCTTCCCTCGGGCAGCATCGAAGGCAACACCACCGAGCTGACGATCCGCACGATGGGGCTGATGCACACCACGCAGGAGTTCAACGACCTGGTCGTACGCGAAGCCTCCAACCGCATCATCCGCCTGAGCGACGTGGGACGCGCCGAACTGGGCCCCCAGGATACGCGCAGCTACATGAAGATGAACGGCATCCCGATGGTGGGCGTCGTGGTGATCCCCCAGCCGGGAGCCAACCACATCGACATCGCCGATGCGGTTTACCAGCGCATGGAGACGATGAAGAAAGACCTGCCGGACGACGTGGTGACCTCCTACGGGTTCGACAACACGCGCTTCATCCGCGCCTCGATCGACGAGGTGCGACAGACCGTCTACGAGGCCTTCATCCTGGTCATCATCATCATCTTCCTCTTCCTGCGCAACTGGCGCGTGACGCTCATCCCGTGCATCGTGATCCCGGTCTCGCTCATCGGCACGTTCTTCCTGATGTACGTCGCCGGGTTCTCGATCAACGTGCTGTCGATGCTGGCCGTGGTGCTCTCGGTCGGGCTGGTGGTCGACGATGCCATCGTGATGACCGAGAACATCTACATCCGCATCGAACGCGGCATGACGCCCAAGGAGGCCGGCATCGAAGGCGCCAAGGAGATCTTCTTCGCCGTCATCTCGACGTCGGTCACGCTGATCGCCGTGTTCTTCCCGATCGTCTTCATGGAAGGCATGACCGGCCGCCTGTTCCGCGAATTCAGCATGGTGATCTCGGGCGCGGTGGTCATCTCGACCTTCGCTGCGCTGACCATCACCCCGATGCTGGCGACCAAACTGTTGGTACGGCAGGAGCGCAAAAGCTGGTTTTACAGCAAGACCGAACCCTTCTTCGTGGGAATGAACAACTTTTACCAGCGCACGCTGGCCGGGTTCCTGCGGCGGCGCTGGCTGGCATTGCCGCTCATTGCCCTGATGATCGGACTGATCGGCTGGCTGTGGCGGGCCATCCCGGCGGAAATGGCGCCGCTCGAAGACCGCTCGCAGATTTCGATCAACACCCGCGGGTCGGAAGGCGCCACCTACGAATACCTGCGCGACTACACCGAGGATATCAACCGCCTGGTCGATTCGCTCGTACCCGAGGCCCAGTCGGTCACGGCGCGCGTATCGAGCGGCTCGGGTAACGTCCGGATCGCCCTGACCGACATCTCGACCCGCAAACGCTCGCAGATGGAGATCGCCGAGGAGCTTTCGGCGGCCGTACGTACCAAGACCAAGGCCCGCGCCTTCGTGCAGCAGCAATCGACCTTCGGCGGACGCCGCGGCAACATGCCCGTGCAGTACGTCCTGCAGGCCACCGGCATCGAACGGTTGCAGGAGGTGCTGCCCGAATTCATGCGCAAGGTCTACGAAAGCCCCGTGTTCCAGATGGCCGACGTCGACCTGAAATTCAGCAAGCCCGAGGCGCGCATCATCATCAACCGCGACAAGTCGAACCTGCTGGGCGTCTCGACGCGCGACATCGCCCAGACGCTCCAGTACGGGCTCAGCGGCCAGCGTATGGGCTACTTCTACATGAACGGCAAGCAGTACGAGATACTGGCCGAAATCAACCGCCAGCAACGCAACAAGCCCGCCGACCTGCGGTCGATCTACGTACGCAGCGACAAGGGCGAGATGATCCAGCTGGACAACCTGATCGCACTGGAAGAGAACGTCGCCCCGCCGCAATTGTACCACTACAACCGGTTCCTCTCGGCGACCGTATCGGCCGGGCTGGCGAAGGGCAAGACCATCGGGCAGGGGCTCGACGAGATGGATCGCATCGCCGCCGAAACGCTCGGCGACGATTTCCGCACGGCGCTGGCCGGCGACTCGAAGGAGTTCCGTGAAAGTTCGTCGAGCCTGATGTTCGCCTTCCTGCTGGCCATCCTGCTGATCTACCTGATCCTCGCGGCGCAGTTCGAGAGCTTCAAAGACCCGCTGGTCATCATGCTCACCGTGCCGCTGGCCATTGCGGGGGCACTGGTATTCATGGCCGCCAACGGGCAGACGATGAACATCTTCAGCCAGATCGGCATCATCATGCTCATCGGCCTGGTGGCCAAGAACGGCATCCTCATCGTGGAGTTCGCCAACCAGAAGCAGGAAGCGGGAATCGACAAACTGCACGCCATCGAGGAAGCCTCGCTGCAACGCCTGCGCCCGATCCTGATGACGAGCGCCTCGACCATACTCGGCCTGCTGCCGCTGACCGTCGCCACGGGCGAAGGTGCCAACGGGCGTATCGCCATGGGTATCGCCGTAGTGGGCGGTATGGTGGTATCCACCCTGCTGACGCTCTACATCGTCCCGGCAATATACAGCTACGTATCGACAGACCGGAGTAAGAAACAGAAATAAGGAAGCCCAATGAAACGAGTGATTTTATCGGCCCTGGCCGCGGGGATTTTCGCAACGGCGGCGGCACAGGAGGAGCTGACCCTCCGCAAGTGCCTGGAAATAGGGTTGGAAAACAACTACGACATACGCATCGTGCGCAATGAGGAGCGCATCAGCGACAACAATGCCACGGCGGCAAATGCCGGCATGGTGCCGACGATCGACTTCGAGGCGGGTTATTCGGGGGCGCTGGACAACGAGCGCACCACACCGCGCGAAGGGGACGCATGGTCGGACAACGGCATCTACGACCAGACGTTCAACGCCGGGATCAACCTCAACTGGACGATTTTCGACGGATTCCGCATCCGCACCAACTACAAAAAGCTCAAAGAAATGCAGGAGATGGGCACTGTCCGCACCCGCATCACGATCGAGGACTTCGTAGCCAGCCTGACGGCCGAATACTACAATTACGTCCAGCAGACGCTGCGCCTGCAGAATTTCCGCTATGCCGTGGCGCTTTCGCGCGAGCGGCTGCGCATCACCGAAGCGCGGGTCAGCGTCGGCAATTTCTCGCGCCTCGACCTGTTGCAGGCACGCGTGGACTTCAATGCCGACAGTTCGAAATATATGTCCCAGCAGGAGCTGGTTTCGGCTTCGCGCATCCGCATCAACGAACTGCTGGCCAACAAGGACGTCAACGAAATGCTCTGCATCCGCGACTCGGTGATCGAGGTCAACGGCGAGCTCAAATGGGAGGAGCTGCTGGCACAGACGCTCGACACGAATGCCTCTCTGCTGCTGGCAGGGCATGACAATGTGCTGGCCGAACTCGACCTGAAAACCGTGCAGGCGCGCAACTACCCCTATCTGAACCTGACGACGGGATACGGCTACACCTACAACGGTTTCGGGAACGGGACGACCCGGTCGCGCGGGACGCTGGGACTGAACGCCGGGGTGAAACTCGGCATCACGATCTTCGACGGCAACCGCCGCCGGGAGCAGCGCAACGCTCGCATCGACGTGGAAAATGCGCAGCTCACGCGCGAAAGGCTCGAGCAGTCGCTGCGTGCCAACCTGTCGAACTTCTGGCAGGCCTACCGCAATAACCTCGAGGTGATCCAATTGGAAAAAGAGAACCTGATCGCCGCCAAGGAGAACTACGAGATCGCCATGGAGCGTTACCTGCTGGGCGACCTGCCGGGCATCGAGATGCGCGAAGCGCAGAAGAGCCTGCTCGATGCCGAAGAGCGCATCCTCACGGCGAAATACAATACGAAGGTTTGCGAAATATCGTTGCAGCAGATCAGCGGCAACGTCATGACTTACATGGAATAAACCCGCGGTTCATTATTTCTCGCCTTGGGGCATCGGAGAACGGGCGGAGAGGAAATCGCAGAACGGCTGCCTGTAATTCCCGCAGACAGGGATATACTCCTTGCGAAGACGATGCGGTTGCGGCCGATCACGCGGATTCCGGCGGGCAAGTCCCCCTCGCAAAACAAGGGTGCCCGGCGTGCATTACGCCGGGCACCCTCTCCTACCCAACCTGTCCGGGCCCTGCCCGGACATCGTTACCCGTTACAAATCGATACGCTTGCAGGACGCACCCGCCACATCGAAGGGCTTGTCCACGCCGGGTAACGAAACCTTATGTTTTTTTTCATCCATATTGACAACGATATAGACCTTGCGGCCGTCCGGCTTCCGCCACTCGGCAGCCAGCACCGACGCGTCATCGCCGAACCCCGGAATCTTCACGATGGGGTTGTCGCCCGTCGGGGTGAGCTCGCGGATGAAGAGGCCGCCGTACACGACATCGTGCAGGCTGCGGCGGAAATCCATGAGCGTCTTCATGAAACGCGCCTCGCTGACGGCCTGTTCCGACATCAGCGGGATGGGGTCGACCCACCCGATCTGCGAACCCCACAACAACGCCTTCGCCAGTTCGTAACGGAAGTCGCCCAGCGACATCTTATCCGCCTCGCTCGGCGTATAGGTGAAGGCGCTGGTGACGGCACGGTCGGAATAGACCATCGGGAACACCGGCCGGATGATGCAGTTGTCCTCCTCATGGGGCGTATTGACGACCAGCAGCATGTCGAACAGGTCGATATAGCACTCGGCATTCTCCTCGCTGGTCAGGATCCTGTCCTCGAGCAGGTGGTGTGCGCGGATCTCGCCGATAAGCCTGCGGTAGCCGTCGTACCAGAAATCACCGCCCCCGACCGGATGGCCGTGCGCCTCGTTCCAACAGGGTTCGGGCGCCGCCGCAGCGATCTGGTCGATATAGATTCCGTTCACCCCGATCGCGTGTTGCAGGCTGTCCACCAGCCCGATGATCTTCCGGTGCCAGATATCCGTCGAGGGGCAGGTCACCGTATTGAGGACTTTCGACGTGGGGTAAATCTCGGTATAGAGCGAACCGTCGGGTTTACGGCACGACGCGTCGTAACCGCGGTCGCGCTTATAGCTGTCGGCCGCCGGATCCCAGAGCCGGCCGTTGATATAGGGCGTCACACGCGCCCCTAGAAGCTGGGCGTCACGCACCATCCCTGCAAAACGCTCCTGTGCGGGCAGGTAATCGGGATAATGGGTATCGTAGGGGTAATGATGCCAGAAATACCAGTGCACACCCAGCCCTTGCCCGAAATACCGGGCGGCACGCCGGACGGCATCGTACGTCTGGTCGGTCACATGCTTGGCACGCACCCACGCGTCGGCATCGTAACACCACTGCGGGATATTGCGCGAGGCGAGCGGCTTGCTGCCCCATTCGGTCGTGAAGGTAAACGGACGGTACCACCTGACAACGGCATCTTCCCAACCCTTCGGCGTGAAACCCGTGACCGAGACCCACGGCAGGCGGAACGTCCCGTCCGCGATCCATCCGGCCGAAGCGGGAATGGCATCGCTCAATGCAACCGTCGTCGGCGTACACTGCGCCGAATAGGTCTTTCCGCAGCCGCGGCGGTCTTCCGTCCCGTAATAGAAGGCACCCTCGGCATTGTGTACCACGAGGAACTGCATGGCGGAGGCATGCGACGGGTAACGGGCTTCGAACGTAGCGATGTCGAGCGGCTTCTCGACGCCCCAGCCTTCGGTGGTGATGATCCTGCCGTCTTCGGGGCGTTCGATCACGACATTGGGGAATTTCAGATCCGTGACCAGCCACCCGGCGGGTAGGTCGGCCTCTATGTTCCATTGCAGCAGCTCGCCGCCGTCGGGAAGCGTCACGTACATCCGCACGGGATATTTCACCGGCGAGTAGTCCAGCGTCAGCTCCCACGTGAACACCAAAGTTTTGGCATGGGCGTCATCGCGCACCTGCACCCCGCGGTAAACGGCATGTTCGGGTTTCAACTCCGGGTTTTCTCCCTGGGAACCTTTGTATATCAGGATCCACGGCGTTTCGTTCTTGCCTGCCGCGACGACCTGTTTCCCGTTGAGCACCAGTTTCTCGATGTCGAAGCTTCCGCTCCCGCTGAAAACGGCCTCGACCGCACCGTTAGACAGGGTGTAGTCCTCGCCTGTACGGCTTGCGGCCGTTTTATCCTGTGCGAATATTTGCGTGTGTAGCAGGAGGCCCGCCACCAGCATACAACAATTTTTAATCATCATTTATTCCGGGTATTTTATTGAATTTTCAACTCAGCGCAGTTCCATGCGGTACGGCCGGCGTAGCCGGATGCGGGCATAAACGGCAAATATAATATACATAGGTATACCTTGTTAGCCGGTAAGCCCGAAAGTTTACAGGACAAAAATAAGCAAAAATATTTTACTTACAAGCCCAGGAACAGTAAAAAACTTTTCAAATCATTGAAGCGGCAAAAATCAGGGCATGCAATTATTATCCGTCAGGAACAATTCGGGAACAAGCGAAATATAAAAATATAAAATATTGTATTACACAATCTTAAGAACAAAGACCAGCCTAAGCCAGTGCCCAGAAGCCAAGTGCCTGATAAAAAGGATATTAGTTTTTCAAAAAAAATCACGGTTCGAAAGCAAGGAACAAAATATTGACAATCAATAAATTATATATACAAATTCGCCAACAGGCAAATCGCACCGCACCGCATTAAAGTAAAAAAACTTATCAAAAATAGTAATGATAATAATTTTATTGTTATATTTGTTACCGGATAATGAATACTTTTAACTGAATTTCACAGAAAAGAAAGTACCACACAGGCCGTATGTTGTCGTGTATCAAGTTCTTTCGGCATTGACGGCCGTATCGGCAGACGAATTATAAAACCGACTAATTATTCACCATACCTAAAAACTAAAACATGCCTATGGTAAAACAGACGAGACCCGAACTATTGACTTCCTGAAAACACTAATCCAAAGTGCTTCTAGCCAAGCAAGGATCAATCCAACACGTACGAGCCTGCGGCGCCCGACCGACGCCCGAACCGTACAAATCTACATTAAGTAATTATAAATGAGGAAATATGACAATGACTATACAAAAGCTCTTTTGTAAAATAATGCTCCGGTCATTCGTGTTGATACTGGGGCTTATATCGGTTACGGAATTGAGCGCAAATCCCGAATTTGTGTATTCCGCAAGCAGCCTGGAATCGTCTGTTACCGCCCCGCAAGGGGGGGGGGAACGTCAAGATGACCGGACGCGTCCTGGACGAGACCAAGGCGGGTGTACCGGGAGCCACCGTGATCGTCAAGGGCAGTACCCGCGGTGTCATCACGGGTAATGACGGTACCTTCTCGATCGACGTGAAGCCGACCGATGTAATCGAGATTTCGTACCTGGGTTATGAAACCCAGAGCATTCCCGTCGGAACGAAGACCAACATCGTGACCGAGCTGGTGCGCAAGGTTTCCGAACTGGAGGCGGTAACCGTAGTCGCATACGGTAAACAGCGCAAGGAGAGTATCATCGGCGCCATCAACACCATCGACGCCGGCGAACTGGAAGTGGCAAGCGGCTCGCTCTCCTCGAACCTCGCCGGCAAACTGGCGGGTATCGTCGTAATGCAGCGTACGGGCGAACCCGGATCGAGCGCCGAGTTCTGGATCCGTGGACAGAGTACGTTCGGTGCCAAAACCACCCCGCTGGTGCTCGTCGACGGTATCGAGCGCGACATGGACTTTGTCGACGCGGACGACATCGCCACGTTCTCCATCCTGAAGGACGCAACGGCGACCGCCCTCTACGGTGTGCGCGGTGCGAACGGCATCATCCTGATCACCACCAAACGAGGCACCGAAATGACGGCGCCCCAGATCCGCGTCAAGGCCGAATTCGGCATTACGCAGCCTGTCCAGCTGCCCGAGCTGGCGAACGCTTCGCAGTGGATCGACTACTACAACGAACTCTACCGCGACAGCGGCAGCACCGAGATGCCGATTTCGGACTATGCCCGCCAGATGTACCTGAGCGGCCGCGACCCCGACCTCTATCCGAACGTCGACTGGGTCAACACCATCTTCAAGGACTTGGCCATGACCGGGCGCGTACACGCGAGCGTCACGGGCGGCTCCCCGAAAATCCGTTACTACGTTTCGGCATCCTACTACACGGAAGGCGGTATGTTCAATGTCGCGGACAATGACCGTTACGATGCCCAGATGAACTTCAACAAGTACAGCTTCCGCTCGAACATCGACATCGACATTACCAAGTCGACGCAGCTGGGTCTTTCGCTGTCTACGCAGTATACCACCAAGAACGCGCCATGTACGAGCACGAACGACCTGTACGCCTATACGATGTACGTAACCCCCGTGGCTACGCCGACCGTATATTCCAACGGCATGCTAGCGATCCCGCAGGAGTCGGGCTCGGTCAACCCCTACAACATGCTGAACAACACCGGATACAGACGTTACAACACCATGGTGGCGCAATCCCTGTTGTCGCTTACGCAGGATTTCTCGGACATCATTACCCCCGGACTGAAAGCCAATGTGAAATTCGCATGGGACGCCCAGAATGCGACCCTCCTGGAGCGGGCAATGTCCCCGGTAACCTACTACGCCACCGGGCGCGATGAAAACGGCGAACTGATGCTGACCGCTGCCAATCCCAACGGCAGTAACTATATGAAGCTCGCAACATCGGACTCCTCGGGTACGACGGCCATCAATTTCGAGGGCTCGCTTATCTATGAGCGCCTCTTCGCGGAAGACCACCGCGTAAGCGGCATGTTCCTCTACTCGGTACGCAGCAAATCCAAGAACAGGCCCGTCAATTACATCGACGCCTACCCGACAAAGAACATGGGTATCGCCGGGCGTTTCACCTACGCCTTCCGCGACAAGTATTTCGCCGAGTTCAACTTCGGTTACAACGGTTCAGAGAACTTCGCCCCCGGCAAGCGCTACGGCTTCTTCCCCTCGTACGCCGTAGGATACATGATCAGCAACGAAAAATTCTGGGAGCCGCTGCGCGACAAGGTCAACATCCTGAAAATCCGCGCCTCGTACGGTAAGATCGGTAACGACGAGATCGGCGGCAGCCGCCGTTTCGCCTACAATACGACCATGAACACCAATGCCGGCGGGTTCACTTTCGGCGACCTGGGACAGACCAACCTGCCCGGCTATTCGACCGGCGAGTACGGCAACCCGGACGTTGCCTGGGAAGAGGCGACGAAGGCCGACGTCGGTATCGAGCTGGGGCTGTTCAACAAGATCAAGATCCAGGCGGACTATTTCTATGAGAAACGCGAAGGCATCTTCATCCAGCGCGAATCCACCCCGTCGGTGGTCGGCACGAAAACGGCGCAGTGGGTCAACCTCGGCCGCATGAAGAACCAGGGTTTCGACATGTCGCTCGAATTCGACCACAGCTTCAACAAGGATTTCAGCATATCGGCACGCGGTAACTTCACCTACAACCGCAACAAGAAACTCTACGACGACAAACCCGACCAGATCTGGAAATACCAGAACCTCGCCGGCTTTGCCAACAACCAGCAGTTCGGCCTGATCGCCGAAGGCCTGTTCGAGTCGGAAGAGGACATCGCCAACTGGCCCAAGCAGGATTTCGGCACCGTGCGCCCGGGTGACATCAAGTACCGCGACGTCAACGGCGACGGCGTGGTCAACACCTTCGACAAGGTGGCCATCGGCTATACGCTCGTACCGGAGATCAACTACGGTTTCGGCGCCAGCGTCAAATGGAAAGGCATCGACGTATCGGTATTCTTCTCGGGCGTGGGCCACGTGACCCGCATCATCCAGGGACAGAACCTCTTCGGCGCTTCGTCGACGATCCTCCGCATGGGACAGATCTTCGAAGATGTGGCCAAGAACCGCTGGACGCTCGACAACCAGAATCCCAACGCACCCTACCCCCGCCTGTCGCTCAACAAGGTGGACAACAACCAGCAACTTTCGACCTACTGGCAGCGCGACATGAGTTTCCTGCGTCTGAAAGACGCGGAGATCGGCTATACACTCCCCGAAAGCATGACCAAGAAATGGGGCCTGTCCAAGATCAGGTTCTATATCCAGGGAAAGAACCTGGTTACATTCAGCGATTTCAAGCTCTGGGATCCTGAGGTAAATGCGAATTACGGTAATGTATACCCCCTTATACGTACCTTTGCAATCGGTGCAAACGTCAACTTCTAAAAAAGGATAAGCTATGAAAAAAATACGAATATTCGCAACCGCCCTCTTACTGGCCTTTACGCTGTCCTCCTGCGAGTCGTTCTTCGACGTGGAACTGGACGACCAGGCCAAGATCGAGGATATTTTCCGGCAAAAAACCGAAGTCCAGAAATACCTGAGCCACCTTTACTCCTACATTCCCCAGGAAGAAGAGGTCGTAGGCATGCACGGCTGGACGGTAGGACGCTCCGACGAAGCGCTCTTCTCGTGGTACCAGTGGGTCTACTACACCCAGTTCAGAACCGGTAATTACAGTAGCGCCACGACCAACTTCAATTACTGGCCGGATTACTACATCGGCATCAACCAGTGCTCCATCTTCCTGAAATATATCGACCTCGACAAGGAAGACACCCCGACGACAGTTGCCTATATGAAGGCCGAGGCCCGCTTCCTGCGCGCCTACTACTACTTCCTGCTGTTCCGCCAATACGGCCCGGTATTCATCTGGGGCGACCAGATCGCCGACGAGACGATTGACGCCAAGAGCGTAGACCGCCACACCGTACAGCAGAACATCGACTTCATGGTCGGGGAGCTCGACGCGATCAAAAACGACCTGCCGGTACGTACCGACGACATCGGTATCGACGGCAAACAGTGGGCCGGCCGTGTTACGCGCGGTGCAGCCCTGGCGCTGAAATCGCGCATACTGCTTTATGCCGCATCGCCGTTATACAACGGGTGCGACCTTTACAAAGGCCAGATGCAGAACATTCGCGGGGAATTCCTCTTCCCGCAGAGCAAGGACGAGACCAAATGGGAGGCAGCCGCACAGGCAGCCTGGGATGTGATCGAGTTGGCTGAGACCGGTTTGTACGATCTCTACAAGGATACGGAACAGACCGATGAGTTCACGCGTTACATGTCCTCTTATCAGGGCGTAAGGCTGAAGCCCTGGAACAAGGAGACCATCTGGGGCTGGTGGAGCCGCTCGGGCAGTTATTCGTGGCTTGGCGGCACCGGAGGTCTGCTGGCATGCGCCATGCCAGGCATGACGGGTGCTTCGGGCGCCGTTTACCAGGGTTACGGCGGTATCCAGCCTTCGCTGAAGCTGGTCGACAGCTATCCGATGTACACGACGGGACGCTATCCCGTGACAGGCTACCAGGGTGAGAACGACATGTCGAAACCCATCGTCGATCCGCAATCGGGTTATCAGGCGACCGGATTCACCGATGGGTACAAGCAGCCCGGTATCGACTGGGGCGACGGCATCAAGGCCCATAACAGCTGTATCAACCGTGATCCCCGTTATTATGCCTGCCTGGTGCCCAACGGCTTCTGGTGGCCCAACAAGACGGAGAACATCAAGTTCACCTGCTACAACAATGACGCCTGCACCAATAAGTGGAATGCAGGTGAAGGCGGCGGTATCACCCGCGTAGGTTATGTATGGCGCCGTCTTTACGAAACCAACAAATCGTTGCGCGAGGCTACCGACTATACCACGATGAAAACGGTTTACCCGGCGTTCCGCCTGGCGGAGATCTACCTCAACTATGCCGAGGCCTGCAACGAAAAGCCCCAGCGCGACGAAGCCGCAGCGCTCGAATACCTGAACAAGGTGCGCGAACGCGTGGGCCTGAATAAGATCCAGGAGGCCTATCCCGAGATCCGCGGCAACCAGGAGCTGCTCCGCTGGTGCATCCAGAAGGAGCGCATGGTAGAGTTCGGACTGGAAGCGATGCGCCACTACGACGCCTGCCGCTGGATGATCGCCAAGAAGGAATACCCGAGCGAGAACTGGACGCTGCACGTAAGCGCCACCACGTACGAAGAGTCTTACGAACGCGTGTCCAACGACTACGTCGGTTCGCCCGCCGTTTTCCGCGACAAGGATTACCTCCATCCTATCAATGCGACACAGATGGCCGAAATGACCAACATGACCCAGAATTACGGACATTAATAAATGCTCGAACCTATGAAAATAAATATGTGGAAACTGTTGCTTGCAGGACTGTTTGCTTCGGCCGCCCTGGCCGGCTGCGAGGACAATCGCAACAACTTCATGGTAGACGATACGATTTCATTTGTCAATGAGGAGCAATATGCCGGCGTATCGGTTTATAATGGAAAATATGAATTGGCAATATTGAAGAACGGCAAGGGACAACAGAGTGCCAAAGCGCTCCTCAGTGTTTCGGAAACTGCCCTGGCCGAATACAACACGGCCAACGGCACCAACTATGCGGTGCTGCCGGCGAATTGCTACAAACTCTCTTCTTCGACGGTCGGCTTTTCGGACGGCGACACCCGTAAATTCGTCGAGGTTACGTGGGACGACGCAGCCATCTTCGCCCTGGGCGAGGGTACGGAGTATGCCATTCCGCTCGAACTCACCGTCGCCAACAACGCGCTGGCCGTCGATGCAAACCGCAATGTGAAGATCATCAATCCCAAACGCGCCTCGATCGGCATGGAGAGGGAGCTGGCGGCATCGTTCCATCCCACCGCTACGCACGAGGTGATCTCGTTCGACGGCAACATCGTGCTCGACAATGCCATCTCGACAATGGATCTGACGGTGAACTACACGATCGACAACAGCCTCGTGGACGCCTACAACCAGGCCAACGGGACGAACTACCTGGCTGCGCCCGACGGGTTCGCCACGCTTGACGCCACCAGCTCGCAGATCGCTGCGGGCGAGACTGCGGCCAAGTTCTCGGGCAAGATCAATTCCGACAAGCTCTTTACGGGCAGCAACCTCGATATCGTGGGCGACCTGCTCGTGCCGGTACGCATCACCTCCACGTCGCTGGACGGGATCACCGTCACGACCGAGGTCATGTATGTCCCCTTCACGATGGACAAGGAAGTCAAGGGCCCGTGGACTGTCCTGGAAGGCAACGGCATCGGTTATGCCTACGACCCGCTGCCCCCTGCATGGAGCGTGGCCATCTACACGGCCGAACGGTTGTTCGACGGCTCGTTTTCCGATGAGTGGATTCCTTTCTGGAATACCCCCAATACGTTCCCGATGGTATTCGTCGCAGACATGGGACAGCGACAGGTATTTACCAAATTCCGTATCAGCGACAGCTACAACTACCAGGGGAATGCGCTGAACTATCAGATCTATACCGCCGAAGAGTACTCCGGCGCCGGCACCCAATGGAACCTCGTGGCAAGCGGCAAGCGTGCCTATGAATGGGTGAACTGCGGTACCGACAAGACCGACCCGCGGTTGATCTACGATTACCCTGTCCAGAAGACAATTGCAGGCCGCTACCTGAAATTCGTGATCGTCAATGTCGAGCGTCTCGATGCGACGGGCGACTATATGAACGGGCGCTGCAAGCTGGGCGACGTACAGGGTCTGGGATTCTAACGATAGATGTTGAATAATTAATCCCGTTGTGAGTTCACTCCCTTTCACAACGGGATTAATTTTAATTTTACGAATTACGACTTACCGACTACGATGCTCAAATTCCTGAAAAATATCATTCCGTTCGCAACGGCCGCAGGATCCTTGCTTCTCGCGGGCGGTTGTTCCCGAACCATGTACCCGCAGGGGCAGCACCGCAGAAACCTGCAGCCCCCCACGGATGCCGTGTTATGTTACGGCGGCAGCCACCACCGCACCCCTTTCCTGTGGGACAAGGAACGGCTGGCGCCCTATGTCACCTATGTCGATAAAGAGGGCGGGGAGCACTGGCTCTTCGACGGGTTCATCTTCCTGGAATTCCAGGACACGAACCGTCCCGACGCAGAACTCTACGCCTTCGAGACGGGGCATCTGCGCGACAAGGGCGAATCGGCCGGCAAGGCGCAATGGCAGGAGCTGATCGACTATTATTTCACGGACGGCAACGGGGTCGAGGCCCTCGAAGAGGCCGTGAAGGAGGCCGCCGCGCGGTTGGGCAAAGCCCCGCAGAAGCGCAAGGTCATCATGGTACTTCCCGACCCGGTGATTCACCGGCGCTATATCGACACGACGTCGAGTACGACCTATTGGGGAGCATTGGACGGGCGGCAACTGGATTTCAACAGGAATGAAGACCGCATAGCCGCCTGCAAATGGTATATCGACCGGGTACGGGAGCGGTTCGCCCGGGGCAACTACGAACATATCGAGCTGGCGGGATTCTACTGGCTGCGCGAGATCGTCACCCGGCCGGTGGACACACAGTACAGCTACCACCTGACCCGCTCGGACATCATGCTTCCGCATATCGCCGATTACCTCCACAAGCTGGATTATACGTTCAACTGGATACCCTATTACGGCTCGCGCGGATACGACGTATGGCAGCAGTTCGGGTTCGACCAGGTCTACCTGCAACCCAACTATTACTGGAAGCCGCAGAACGACATGGATGAGGTTTGCAGACAGATCGACAGCCTGGGCATCGGCATGGAAATAGAGTTCGAGCCCACGCTGCTCAACGCACGCGAAGGCAGCGGAACATTCCGCAAGCGGCTGCGCGACTACATCGACTACGCCAAACGACGCAACATCTACGGCAAACGGCCGTTCGCATATTACCATGGCACCAACGGGTTCTACGACCTCCACGCTTCGGACGACGAGGCCGACCGGGAGTTGTTCGACGAACTTTGCCAGTTCATCATAAACAATCCGTTACGGGCACAACGACCGACAACGGACAGGAAATAACCCATAAACGGATATATTGACCCCGGACGGAAGAGACTGCTCCGGGGTCGGATAAAAACGACAAGACATGACTCGCAGACTTTTTACAGTAGCAATTGCAGTGGTAACAGCCTTGGTTTTCACGCTCCCAACCGGCACCGCAGGCCCGAAGGACAAGCTGTACCCGTGGGAGAAGAAACACAAGAGTCCGGCGACCACGACCGATGCCGTATTATGCTACGGTGCCAGCCATCACCGCAACCCCTTCCTGTGGGACAAAGGGCGCTTCGCCCCCTATGTCACCTACGTCGACCCCGACGGGAAGGAACAATGGCTATTCGACGGCTTCATCTTCCTGGAATCGCAGGATGTCGACCGCCCCGACAGCGGCGCCTACTCGTTTATGACGGGCGTGCTGCGCGACACGGGCGTATCGGCCGGCAAGGAGCAGTGGCAGGAGCTGATCGACTACTATTTCACAAAGGGCAACTGTGTCGACGCCCTGGAACAGGCCGTCAAGGAGGCCACCGCACGGTTGGGCAAAGCGCCCTGCAAACGCCGCGTGATCATGATGCTCCCCGATCCGATCATCCACCGACACTACATCGACACGACCACCACGACGACCTACTGGGGAGAACTCGGCGGGCGCCGGTTGGATTTCAACAGCAACGAAGACCGCGTAGCGGCCTGCAGGTGGTACATCGACCAGGTGCGGGCGCGGTTCGCCCAAGGCGATTACAAATACATCGACCTGGCCGGGTTCTACTGGATCCGCGAGATCGCCGCCCAGCCGCACGACACGGAGTACAGCTACCATCTGACCCGTTCGGACATCCTGCTCCCCGAGATCGCGGACTACCTCCACCGGCTCAACTACACGTTCAGCTGGATTCCGTTCTACGACGCCCGCGGCCATGACGACTGGCGCAAATTCGGCTTCGACCAGGTCTACATGCAGCCTAACCACTACTGGAAGCCGGAAAACGACCTGGATTCCGCCTGCTTGAAGATCAACCGTGCCGGGACGAGCATCGAGTTCGAATTCGAGGCTTCGATCCTCAGCGCGGATCCGCACAGCGACATATACCGGGCACGGATGCGCAAATACATGGAATATGCAAAGAAACACGGCATCTACGGCACCCGCCCGCTGGCCTATTACCAGGGGAGCAATGCCCTCTACGACCTCTCGGTTTCCACGGACGAAACGGACAGGGAGTTCTTCCACGAATTCTGCCGTTTCGTCGTAAACAACCCGGTACGGACGCAACACACCGGGAAGGGAAACAAATAAAAAAACCTGACATCCCATGAGGAATTACCGAATTATTTTCACGCTTCTCTGCTGCCTGCCCTTCATCGGTTGCGGGGACGGGGACGACGAACCCTCCCGGGGCCCGAAACCGACCCTGAGCATGACGATCGCATCGTCGGGCGCCAACTCCGTGACGCTGAACATGAGGCATACGAATGCCACGTCCGTCAAAATCATACACAAGGCCACGGGGGTCATTACGTCCGAAACGGCTCAGAGCGTCGCCCAGAACGGCACGCAATACACCGGGACGACGGTCGAGATCGACGGTCTGACGGCGCAGACGACCTACACGGTCTTCGCCGTAGCCTGCAACGACTCGGGCGAATACAGCCAGATGCAGTATGTCCGGTTCACTACCGACGCCCCCGGCCCGCAGATGTACCCGTGGGAGCAAAGCCGCAGCGGGATACTCTCCTACACGGACATGGTGCTGTGCTACGGCGGCAGTCACCACCGCACCCCGTACCGCTGGGACAAGGAGCGTTTCGCCCCGAGCGTGAGCTACGTGGACGAACAGGGCAAGGAACATTGGCTGTTCGACAGCTTCCTGTTCATCGAATTCCAGGACAGCAGCCGTCCCGACGGCGGTTATTACGCCTACATGGTGGGGCTGATGAAGGACTACGGATTCTCGGCCGGCAAGACGCAATGGAAAGAGCTGATCGACTATTGGTTCGCCGGCGGCAGCGGCATGGATGCCCTCGAAGGAGCCGTGAAGGACGCTTCGGCACGCCTGGGCGTACCCCCGTCCAAACGCAAGGTCATCATGGTACTTCCCGATCCGATCATCTACAAGGTTTACGACGGCAAGGGCAATGGCAAGGGCGACCCCGGCTCCACCGTTTACTGGGGCGAGCTGAACGGCCGCAAAATGGACTTTTCGACGGCCGAAGACCGCATCGCGGCCTACAAGTGGTATGTCGACGAGGTACGCAGGCGTTTCGACCTGGGCAACTACCAGTTTATCGACCTGGCGGGGTTCTACATCATCTCCGAGGAACTCGTCACGCCGGGCGACGGCTGGAACCACGAACTGAAAAAATCGGACGAGATCATCCCTCCGCTTGCGGAATACCTGCATGCGATCAACCAATCCCTGAACTGGATCCCGTACAACCGCGCCGCAGGGTATAAGAAATGGCAGCAGCTGGGCGTAGACTACGCCTATATGCAGCCCAACTATTTCTGGGAGGGACAGAAACCGCTGTCGCAGTTCTTCTCCGACGTCAAGGCCAACGGCCTGGGCATGGAATTCGAGTTCGATGAGGCGCTCCTCGAGGGCAAGGCCGACTGCGACACCTACAAGAAGCGTTTCCGCGAATACATGTCCGGAGCCAGGCTGAACAATGTCTACGGCACAAAGCCGCTGAGCTATTACCACGGCACCAACGCCTTATACGACCTGTCGAAATCGACGGCAGCCAAAGACAGGGAGTTCTACCACGAATTCTGCCGCTTCGTACTCGACAACCCGATGCGCAAATAACGATTAACGATCCGTAAACAGATGAAAAAACTCAAGACCTTCGCATTTTGCACCCTCTTAGCGGCATTGGCCGCAAACCATACGCCCGCCACAGCGGCGAACGGCCCCACGGGCGACGCGGCCCCGGCAACCCGCGATTCCGAACCGAAAATGTACGCCTGGGAACAGGAACGCGACGCGATACCGTCCTATACCGACCTGGTGTTGTGCTACGGCGGCAGCCATCACCGCACCCCGTACCGCTGGGACAAGGAGCGTTTCACCCCGTTCGTGACCTATGTGGACGAGAGCGGCAGGGAGCACTGGCTCTTCGACGGGTTCCTCTGCCTCGAATTCCAGGACAGCAGCCGCCCCGACGGCGGTAAATACGCCTACATGGTAGGCGTGCTGCGGGGACAGGGCGTTTCGGCCGGCAAACAGCAGTGGAAGGAGCTGATCGACTACTGGTTCGACGGCGACAACGGCGTGAACGCCCTCGAAGCGGCCGTAAAGGAGGCTTCACAGCGGCTGGGCACACCCCCGGCCAAGCGCAAGGTCGTCATGGTAATGCCCGACCCGATCATCTACCGGAAGTACGACGACACGAACGAGTCGACGACCTACTGGGGTTCGCTCGGCGGGCGGCAGATGGATTTCGCCAAGGGCGCCGACCGCGTTGCGGCCTGCAAATGGTATATCGACCAGGTGCGCAGGCGCTTCGACGAAGGAAATTACCAGTATGTCGAACTGGCGGGGTTCTACCCCATCTCCGAAGAGATCGTGACGCCGGGCGACGGCTACTGCCACGAACTGAAAAAGTCGGAAGAGGTCATCCCCCAGGTTGCGGAATACCTGCATGCGATCAACCAGAGTTTCTGCTGGATACCCTATAACCGTGCCGCAGGCTACACCAAATGGAAGGAGATGGGCATCGACTACGCCTATATGCAGCCCAACCACTATTGGGACGACAAGGGCGTAAGGCCGCTGTCTCGCTATTTCTCCGACATCAAGGCCTACGACCTGGCGATGGAATTCGAATTCGACGAGAACATCCTCGAGGGGGAGCAGAACTCCGAGGTTTACAAAAAAAGGTTCCGCGAGTATATGGAAGGTGCCAAAAAACACGGCGTATACGGACGTAAGCCGCTGAGCTATTACCACGGCACCAATCGTTTTTACGACTTGTGGGCGTCGACGGCGGCAAAGGACAAGGAACTGTTCCATGAATTCTGCCGGTTCGTGATCGGCAACCCGCTGCGGCAACAGCCCGCCGCGTCCGGCAAACCCGCCGCCGAGCAGGGCTACCGGACGACCGGAATTCAGGATTTGGCTCTGATCTACCAGGGCGGCAGCCACCGGCTGGACTGGACGGTCGATGAATTCCGTCCCTATGTCGTACACCGGTTTGCCGACGGCTCGAAAGACTGGCTCTTCGACGGCTTCCTGTTCCTCGAGTTCAAGGACGGCTCGGGACGCAACTACACCGTGGGCTACGAGAAACTCAACGCCCGCAGGACAGAATGGGAGTGGCTGCTGGATCGGATTTTCGAGCAGGGCAAGTCGCTTTCGGCGCTCGACCGTTGCATCGGACAGGAGATAAAAGAGCTCGGAAAGCCCGCCTTCAGGCATCAAATCGTACTGGGGCTTCCCGAAGCGATCCGCGGCCAGAAGGACTGGGGCAAGCTCGACGGCCGGGAGATGGATTTCTCGAAAGAGGAGGATCAGATCGCCGCGACCAAATGGTACATCGGGGAGCTGGTCGAACGTTTCAAGGCCGCCAAATACAAGCACCTGGAACTCTCGGGCTTCTACTGGGTCGCCGAGGACACCCACCACTGCGCGGAGCTCACCATTCCGCTGAGCGAATACATCCACTCCGAAGGCAAGCTTTTCTACTGGATTCCCTACTGGCAGGCCAAAGGCCATGAGGAGTGGAAACGCCTGGGCTTCGACGTGGCTTACCAGCAGCCCAACCACTTCTTCAACCACTCGATCCCCGACAGCCGCCTCGACGAGGCCTGCGCCACGGCCCGCCGCCACGGGATGGCCATGGAGTTCGAATTCGACGAGAAGGCCACGGCGGCGATCCCCAACTCGTCGCACGACCGGATGGCGGCCTATATCAACCACTTCGAAAAGAACGACGTCTTCAACTCTTCGGCCGTCGCCTACTACTGCGGGAACCGCGGCGTACTGACCCTCAACGAGTCGGACAACCCGAAAGACAAGGCCCTGATGGATCGCCTGGCCCGGATCATCCAGGCACGCCGCTACCTGAAATACGGCATCCCGATGAAGAACAAGACCCGCGTGGTCGCACACCGGGGCTTCTGGCACACCGACGGCTCGGCACAGAATTCGATCGCCTCGCTCCTCAAGGCCGACCAGCTGGGCGTGTACGGCGTGGAATTTGACGTATGGATGGCCTCGGACGGCGTTCCGGTGCTCAACCACGACGGCTGGCACGACGGATACGAGGTACAGAGCACCCCTTCGACCGTGCTGACGACGCTCAAGCTCGAAAACGGGGAGCCGATGCCCACGCTGGCGCAATACCTCGAGGCCGCTAAGGATACGAAGGTACACCTCGTCCTGGAACTCAAGCCGCACGCCACCCCCGAGGCGGAAACCGCAGCGGCCGAGGCCGTGGTGAAGATGGTCGGCCGGTACGGGCTTTCGAAACGCGTGACCTACATCTCGTTCTCGCTCCACATAATGAAAGAGCTGGCACGGCTGGCCCCCGCAAAGACGCAGTTGATGTACCTGGGAGGCGGCACGTTGCCCAAAGACCTGAAGGCGATGGGGCTGACGGGCTGCGATTTCAACTACGGCGTATACCTGAACAACCCGACGTGGCTCAACGACATCAAGGCGTTGAAGATGGCCTCGAACGTATGGACGGTAAACAACCCGGCCGACATGATGTGGGCCATCGAAAACCGGGTCGACTACATCACCACAGACCGTCCCGACCTCTTCCTGAAGCTCACCCGCAAGTAAACCGGACGGGCATCGGATGCCCCGGCATACAGGCGATGCACCCGGGATGCGCCCGGATGCATCGCTTTCCTACAAAAACGCAACGATGAAACATTTGAGAATCATGGCCTGCCTGCTGTTGCTGGGATGCATGGCGCCCGCAACGGCACTCTGTGCCGGGGAGCATGCCCCTAAGCGCAGCAGGGGGAAAGGACACGACCGCCCCTATTCCGAAGCGATGTATGTCAAACGCCAGGGCGGCGACCTCTATATTTCGGCCAAGCTGGACGAACGGACGGATATCACCTATTGGTTCAGGCGGTGCATGTTCAACGAGCTCTACACGTTCTACCGCGTAGGCATCACGCGCAACAGGGCGGCGCTTCCCTCCACGCAGCCCGAGGCCGAACCCGCCGTCCTGCTCAACTCGACGTACAGCGACAACATCGGGCCTTTCGCCATCCCCGGGTGCGGGTGGTGCGGGGGCAACCACAAATACAGGGAACGCACGGCGCGCACGGCACGCAGCGAGGGTTACACCCTGCTGGCCGACGGCAACCGCATCGAAGGCGACACGACGCTATGGGCAAATCGGGTGACGGTCGAGGCCGAAAACGTAATCCTCGACCCGACACGCCCTTACCGGAACGCCGCGGGCGGCGAAGAACTGCGCGACACCCTGTGCCGGGAATCGGTGACATACACTGTCCGCCGCAACAACATCGAGGTCGCGGCCTCGCACCGGTTCTGCAACGCCGCGCCCGTGACCATCGCCATCTATTACGGGATGCAGTCGATGTTCGAAGGCGAGACGCACGTACTCACCCCGGGCGGGGCCTACACGGACTGGACGGAAGCGGCGAAGGCATCGACGTTCACCAAACAGGAATACCCCCTTTTCCGGCGCTACGTCGAAAAGAACAGACAGGGGTACCAATCGACCTGGCTGCTGCCCGACGGGCTGGGAGACCACGCGCTGCTGGACGGGCAGGACGACATCTTCATCTATGCGCCCTACGGCAAGAGCTACCACAAGCTCATCGGAAACAAACGGATCAAGAACGGCGACAAGACCTGCTGGCGGGGTGTCTACACCTGGTTCGAGACGCCCATCGCCGACGATGCCGACCTGTTGTGCTACGAAGGCAGCGCCGGGGGACATACGGCCGTTTTCATCGACTGCAAGCGGGCTTGCAAGAGGACGCTGGCACTGCCCGGATACCTCGACCTGCGGCATTTCGGAACGGCCGAACAGAACGGCGGCATCCGCATTTCGACCGCCGGGCGGAATAAACTGAAGATAAAGGCCGACGCACCGGGCAGCTGTGTATTGCTGCTCCGGGAATAAGGTAACGGGGCCTAAATAACGGAAGGCCGCTGCGATCTGCCTGCAAGAATAAGAGGGCCGGGGAAATAAGCATTCCCCGGCCCTCTTATAATTCTGCCCCTGCCGGCTATTAACGCCGCCGATACCGTTTCGGATTCTTCAGCACCGCGTCGACGACGGGCGGCAGAATCTTCTCCATCACGTCGTACCCCGCGGCCGTGGGATGGACTTCGTCGTAGGTATAGGCCGCTACCATGCCTCCGTCCGCTTCGGACATCGCCGCGTGGTAATCCACATAGGGGACATTCTCCCTGCGGGCATACTCGCGGATCATGGCGTTCAGCTCGATAATCAGGGGCGCGGGTTCCAACTCCTTGCGCCAGCCGAATTCACGCGCGGGCAACAACGAACACAGCACGGGGGCGATGCCGTTGGCACGCGCCAGCTCGACCATCGACACGAGGTTGCCCAGGATATGCGGGAGCGATATATAACCGGTATTCCGGGCTATGTCGTTCGTCCCGCCGCAGATGACGACCACCTGCGGGTGCAAGTCCAGCACGTCGGCCCGGAAGCGCACGAGCATCTGCGAGGTGGTCTGCCCGCTGATGCCGCGGCTCACATAACCGCGGGCGGCGAAAAAGTCGGGATGCGTCTTGATCCACAGTTCGGTGATCGAGTTGCCCATGAGGACGACCTTCGGATTGCGCACCTGGCCGTTGGCCTGCTCGAAGCGGCCGAAGTTCGCCCAGTCCTGGGTTTGCGCAGCGGCGCAGAGCAAACCCGCAAGGGCAAGGACGGTAAAAAACAGTTTTTTCATCGTTTCAGCAGCTATTGAATGACCTCCATCGGCATCTCCCACCCCATGATCGTCGAGATGTAGGGGATGACCGCAGCGGCGAACTTCCGGTGTCCGCGGTGGTTGGGATGGTACCCGGCCCCCAGGTCGCCGTCCTGGTTGGTGATGCCCGTAAAATGCATGACGCAATGCAGGTCGCCGTCCTCCAGGCCGGCCATGACGGACTGCATATAGGGATAGAACGCCTCCGCACCGTCGGGGATGACGTAAAGGATCGGCACGGAGCCGTAATGTTCGCGCAGGGCGCCGTAAAGCTCACGGAAAGCCTTGCCGAAGGCGGCCTCGGAGGGTGTAATGCCCGTGCTGCAATCGTTCGTGCCCAGTTTTATCACCACGATGTCGGGCTTGTAGCCCCGGAAATCCCACCGCGGCGAGTCGGTCATGTCGAACGTCCGCAGGATGCGCTGGCGCATGGTGACGTCCGACGTCTGCTTCACGTCGCCCCAGTTACGGACAACGCCCTGCCCCGAATGGGCCGTGAGCACGTAATCGGCATCGAAACAGCGCGCCACGATGCAGCCCCATGCCAGGTCGCAGTTCTCGGTCTCGGGGGTGAAAGGCTCCGAGGCGGTTTTCCCCTCGGTACCGTAGCCGCACGTGTGCGAGTCGCCGATGAACTCGATGTGCCGGCCCGGGGCCTGGGGCGCATCGAGCAGGGGCCCGTCGGAACCGACAGCGAAGAGCGTCGTGCGTCCCTGCTCGCCCTCGGTTCGTTTCTGTACGAGTACGGTGTGCACACCGTGGGGGAGTCCTTCGGCCAGCACGATGGTCTTCGCCGGTCCCTCTGCGGTGACCTTTCCATGGGGCTTGCCGTCCACGAATACGTTGTAGTAGTTCCGTTTCGAGTCCGCGGCCCGCATGGCGCACCGCGTACCCTCGAATCGGAACGAGAAGTAGGACCCGCTCCAGTCGAACGAGAGCGCGCCGTCGTCGGAGCGTGCGGCGCGTCCCACGAATCGGATTTCCGGCGCTGTCGCCGGAGTGAATCGGAGCGTTTCCGCGGCGGCGGATTCGTGCGGCAGCGTCTCCCGGGCCTCCGAGAATCCGGCGGCGAGGAGGAGCAGCGCGGTAAACAGGTGTTTTTTCATAGGTGTTCGGTTTTTTTATTGTTCGATTTTCTTTTCGGCGCGCCAGACGTTGCCGAAG